>CWGO01000057.1_pt1 | contig 1603 bp, 1 predicted proteins | sample 682281 | NCBI WGS metagenome assembly CWGO01 (sample SAMEA3735799, study PRJEB9488) | human gut metagenome | biome: ENVO:mammalia-associated habitat; material: ENVO:feces | place: Malawi | collected 2009-02-27 | reverse complement strand
AATGTCGTAGGCCTTGAAACAGGTTAATTTATTCATGATTCAATCATCTTTTCTGTAACGTTCTTTCTGCCGGACTATATCATCTTCACCTAAATAATCTCCTGAACTAACTTCGATGAGATTAAGTGGAATAACTCCTGGATTCTCCAGACTATAAGTAGCCCCCAAAGGAATATAAATCGACTCATTGGCAGTCACTAGCATCGTTTTATCATCCAGGGTGACTTTAGCCGTACCAGAAAGTACAATCCAGTGTTCTGAACGATGATGATGCATACGCAAGGAAAGCCCTTCTCCTGGTTTGACGATGATCTTCTTAACTTTATATCGCTCACCCTGATCTATTGAGTCGAATTTACCCCATGGACGAAAAACCTCACGATGGGCAATATACTCTGTACGCTCTTGAGCCTTTAGCATCTCAACGATCTTTTTTACATCCTGGACATCAGATTTTTTAGAAACAAGTATGGCATCTTTTGTTTGTACAATAACAATATCTTCAACACCTACAGCAGCAACCAATGCTGACTCTGAGTATATGTAGTTATTTTTAGTGTTGTATGTCAGAATGTCGCCCTTACAAACATCTCCCTCATCTGTTTTTTCGCTGATATCCCATAAAGACTGCCAGGAACCAACATCACTCCAACCAATATCAATCGGGCAGACAATGCAACGCTCCGTTTTTTCCATAACAGCAAAATCAATAGATTCTGCAGGACAATCTTTAAATAAAGTTTCTGGAAGTCGAATAAAATCAAGATCGCGATATGAAGAAGAAAGCACCTGCTCACAAACGCTATAAATATCTGGTCTGAATTTTTTTAACTCATTCAGATAAACAGTGGCTTTAAACATAAATATGCCGCTATTCCAGAAATAATCCCCTGTTGAAATATATTTCTCTGCTTTTAATCTATCCGGCTTTTCAACAAATTTTTTCACATGATAAAAATCTGTTTCAGTTGAATTTGCATTTACAGAGAAAGGCACACCACGCTCTATATAGCCATAACCAGTCTCAGCATATTCAGGTATGATACCAAATGTAACAATATTGCCGTTTTCGGCAATGGGGACTGCTTTCTTAACGGCATTACAGAAAACTTCTTCTTTAGCGATAATATGATCGGCTGCAAGAACTAAAAGTAAAGGATCCTCCTGCTCCTTACGTCTAAGCGCTGATAATGCAGCAAGAGCAATCGCTGGAGCTGTATTTCTCCCATACGGTTCAAGAATGATATTATTATGTAGTTGATCTATTTGCCGTAACTGCTCCGCAACAATAAAACGGTGCTGCTCGTTTGTTATAACCAATGGTTCATTACATGCAAGTGCCGACAACCGAAGCAGGGTTGTCTGTAATAAGGAATTTTTTCCAGAAAGTTGTAAAAATTGTTTTGGGTAAAGTTCTCGAGATAGAGGCCAAAGACGGCTCCCTGTACCACCAGCCATTACAACAGCAATTAAGGGTACATCAGACATACTTGACGTCCTTTTTGTCTAAACCAATGACAGAATGGGGTTCATTTTGAAAATAAGCTCGACTATTCTCGTGGACGTTCTCGCCTGCCAGAAGCTGTTCCGGCGTCAGCCAGCG
>CWGO01000058.1_pt2 | contig 2635 bp, 2 predicted proteins | sample 682281 | NCBI WGS metagenome assembly CWGO01 (sample SAMEA3735799, study PRJEB9488) | human gut metagenome | biome: ENVO:mammalia-associated habitat; material: ENVO:feces | place: Malawi | collected 2009-02-27 | reverse complement strand
CATTACCACAGGAGTGATTTACTGGCTATCGATATTCCTGCTCATCATTTTTTAGGTCATCTGCACGCATTCATTCTGGTATGAGTCGAAATATTGCAAAAAATATTAAGGATTATTATTTTCTCTTTAAGTAAATTTACGCTCAATAAACTTAATTGTTTATTCAATGATGATGAAGTGTGAGCTATGCTGGAAATGAAGAAAGTCAATAGTAAGGATAATCTGATTATTCACGGGTGATATTATGAGACATCGTATATTTTTCCCATTACTTCTGGTGTTGTCGGCTACAGCCTTTTCGGCATCGGCGATGGCTGCCAGTGATTCAAAACCACCACCAGATAATACAAAACACTCTTCCAGTGGCTGGCCGCCAATACCTGCCCCATTTATTCGCCCGCCATGGTGTGACAAGTGGCCACCAGATATTCTGAAGCCACCGGATTGGTGCCAGATTTGTGGTTGTTAATTTTTTACATAAAACTATAACAACCATATCAGGACTGATGGTATATCTGGCCATTAAGTTTCATCAGTTCCTACTGAACTGAATATTACTTCAGGCTGGCGAGTTTCATTAACGTCAGCCTGATTTTTCACAACATAATATTACTGGCTTACAGGCCCATGCCTCCTGAGAAACCAGCCAGCCAGTAGTTATTACTGTGGTAATGCAGGCCACCTGATTGCTGTGAAGGTGGCCTCATCTTTCACATCGCTCAAATCCAGCATTTTCAGCGCCCTGATATAGACCATCCATTTAGTCAGGCTTGCCCTATCATCGTCGCTGATATCCCCCAACGCCAGTTCGGTTCGCCAGTCGACAATGGTGCTGTTAGCATCGGTAAGTAGCTTCTGACGTGTGGTTTCGGCTTTTGCATGATAATCAACGGGAACAGCGACAACAGCGCCGTTCGAATATTTCCAGTCGCCATAGATATTAAATCCTGCAGGTAACTTGTTAACCTCAACAACTGAAAAACCAGCCGGATAAAGACGAGAGACATCTTCTGATACGGAACGGATTATATTTTCGGAGTCAATACACAACTTATATTTTTTCGTGAATTTACTCAGCGACTCATAAAAATCCTGACCATCTTCACTACGAAAATACAGAAAGTTGTTATCATAATCCGGGTCATCAGGAGTGTATCTGGTTACGTTTTTTAATTCCATTATAGTTTCCTTAATCATCCATTAATTGTACGCCAGCCATTACCCACCCACATTTGCAACGGTCGATACGCAAATGTCACACCGTATGCTGTTGTTGGGTCATGTCTGGCTTGTGTTAAAAAGCAACCAGCAGGCGCTTCTGCAGGTCCATATTCATCTACTTTGCCCGGCCATACTGGGGCGCCACGCTGGATATTCTGGACATAACGATTATCTGATTCGCCTTTTGTATATACGTTTCCTGATGTTAAATAACGGGCGTCGAAATTACCGTAATTATCCGGAATAACTTGTCCATTAACAACAAACTGAATACTGCCATCGGTATTACGCTGGCTGTATAAATGCCATCCCTGGTCGTCATCCAGCTCAATAACTGTTGGTCGATTTCCGTCACCCCACAAATTAAATTGAGCATTCAGCACGGAGTTATTTGAGCTAGTCATGGTCATTCGTTTGGCATTGCCTGCGCGAATGGCCCCCAGAACCTGCATTTCACCGGGAGCGACACGAACGGTGTGCTGGCTATTCGCAAACGTATCCAGTATCCCGTCGCCATTCTGTTTAAACCCGGTATCGTTATCGCCAAATACAATTGAGCTTCCACCCAGCACATTATCAGTACCAATGCCTAACGCACCGTTTAGCCGTCCTCCATTAACTGACAGTGCCTCAACGTCACCGGCTGTGGGTTTCATCATGCTGTTATACAGCGTATATGTCTGACCGTTCGTAGCGTTGGCAGGTTTTGTTTCTGAATATTCAGGAGCGTTATATAGTGTGACATTTGCATTACCGGTATAATCGTACTGTGCAATTAACCAATACGCATACTGGTTGATCCTGACATAAATGTCGTAATTGTCGCCTGATGTGTTAATCCAGGCGCACTCAAGAACACCGTTAGGTGAGCGTTTCCATAATGTGGCAGTAATTCCGACAGGCGAACCATTACCGGCGCGCAGCACCAGTTCACTGATAGTTGATTGCTCAAATGAACCAACGTTAAACCCCGCCCCGCCATACAATTTAATCACCGCAGTAGATGTGGACTGCGGCATGAAAACAGTGGCAATTTTGAACCATCCCGATTCACCAAGTGTAATGGTAGTCGACGTTACCGCGCTGATAGTTCTCGCAAATTGTTTTTTGTCCGGAATATCGCCGCCGTTCTGTGATTTTTGTAACGCATCGGCGGCGTGATTTATCGTTTCCCGTAAACCAACGTATTCGATAAGACCTTCAATGCTTTTTCCTGACAGCGCCGTCAGTGTATCGTCCAGCGGCTGCTTGCCCGCCAGTTTATTCAGTACAGTGGTGGCAAAGTTCGGATCGTTACCCAGCGCGTCCGCCAGTTCCTGCAGCGTATCCAGCGACTCAGGTACGGAACCGACCAGTGCAGCAATCAGTTTACGAACAAACTCAGCGTTTGCAGTCTGAAGTCCCTTAGCGTCAT
>CWGO01000036.1_pt1 | contig 3165 bp, 3 predicted proteins | sample 682281 | NCBI WGS metagenome assembly CWGO01 (sample SAMEA3735799, study PRJEB9488) | human gut metagenome | biome: ENVO:mammalia-associated habitat; material: ENVO:feces | place: Malawi | collected 2009-02-27 | reverse complement strand
ATGAACGGCAAGAAAGCTTTCGCACCACGTCCGGCGAATATCAGGATTACCGTTATGTACGGCCTTTGGCGCTTTGCGTACCAGGTCAATAATGGTCTGTCGGTCGTAGCCTTTGATGTCGGGAATAATGCCCACTGTCATCGACATTTGTTTCCAGTCTTCCCGGTCTTCGGCGATGATACGTTTTGCAAAATCCATTGCAGGACGCAGGTTATTCAGATCCAGCTCCTCACAGAAACCACAGGCGAGCTCATAGTTAATCGTTCTGTGTGTCGGTTTTTCGCTACGGCGTGGACGTTCTGGCTTATTTACGTCGTCGACAATTATTTTATGTGGCCCGGTTTTTTTAACGGGTGCAGGTTTATTCTTCAGGCGTTCAGCCCATTCCTTAATCAGCAGGCCGCGGTTAATGTGTTCAGCACTGAACCATTCCTTAAAAAACTTAATAGTGGTGCATAACTCAGGCACTTTTCCATCGACAGGAAATACCTGTTTATACGCATTCACTGCTTTGTGAATATCGTGCTCGATAGCTTTTTTGAACGGCTCTACATTTTCTGCTGCGAGTATCAGGTTCTGGACAGTGGTATTCTGAGTATCCATCTCCAGACACGCGATTTCTTTTTTCTGGTCTGTATCGACGTGATAAAGATATTCTCCATCGCCAATATACTGTGCCAGAACGCGATGGCGGAACGGCAGTGTCGCAACCACGGTCAGTTGAGGGTTTGCTGGCGGGTTATGAGATTCCTGTATCCCGTTTTCTCCGGCAGGAGTGCCAGCACCGTCGGCGCGTTCTGTTTCATCTGATTTAACAGCAGAAGCTGCGCCGGGGATAAGTGTCAGGGTTTTGCCGTCTTCGCCACCGGGTTCGCGGTTTTCACAAAATTTAGTATCAAAGGCCCCCTCGGGCAGAATGTCATTTTCTACCGGAAAATGTACGCGTACAGGTCTGGCAAAATCAGCTTCATCAAATCCGGCAGCATCCATAGCCAGTTCGCCACGGGAGAGGGCGAGTGACTGCTTTTTAGCTGTACACCAGAAAAAACCGGCTTTAAAGCCGAGGCGTCTCCTGGCACTTTCATTTTTAACCTTGTAATAAAATGAATATTCTTCCTGCTTAATGCTCATTGTTTTTTAACCTCAGTTAAGATTAAAATCGTTTTGCCAGTGAAAATCCTCTCCGGGTGCTCACTGGTCATGTCTCTGGTGGTGGGTCTGGTCGCTCACCTCAGCATCGCCGGGATGTAAAGCCGGGGATGCGCCTGCATTTAATGCAGGCTTTTTTCCTTTGAGGCCTCAGACATCGCCCGCGCAAAATCACTTGCAACAGACAAGCTCTTCAATGCACCAATAACCTCCCTGGGGACGTCTTTCACTTTGAGCAACATGGCTGCTGCGGCTATAGTGGAGTCCCATGCTCCTGTTTTTTCATCTGCATATGCAGTTATTGATTTATTTATTGAATAGCCATCTTCGTTTCTGTTTAACTCGTATGAATAGCCAATAACTACCGGCATATTGTTTTGCTCGCATATCTTAAATATACGGCTGGTGAGTTCTTTTAGTTCCTGTAATACTGCTGCATCAGGCGTTGTATTTTTCATTTTTATTTCCTTTTTCAGGTTGAGTGAATCCCTGCCATTGCTGGCATGATTTAAAAAATGGTATTGTTAAATTAATCAGTTTGTCAGTGGTTCGCCTTTACCATCAAGATAAATTTCTATAACTAAATCCCGGATGGTAATATTTTCACGAATATTTGTTAACGTCAGTTTTCCCCTGGTATTAGCCGTGGCTTTATAAATCCGGTCATTATATTTAACCATTGTTCCGGGAACCGCACATTGCCGTATGACCTCCATTGTACCGTAGTGCTGGTGTTTCATTTTTCAGTCCTCCTGTTGTAATTCACTGACCCTTATTTCAAGCCAGTCAGCCACATCGCGGTGGTCGAAGTAATCAAGAAAGCTGTCGAGTTTATTTCTGGTGGAAATCCAGCGGGCTATATTTTTCTCGCCGATGACATCAAGAAGTTCCGGGGTGTCATCAACCGATTCAACCAGTTCAGATAATGAAATACCTTCAATTTCAACACCGACACGATGAATGTTTACGGGTTTAATTGTGGCGTCGGCTCCCTCCAGATAAATACCGATAGTGCTCATGGTCATATCTCCGGTTTAAAAAGGGCGGATACCAGAAAGGAATGAACTGGTACCGCCAAAGACTACACACAGCAATGTCACGGGTTCCACTCGCAACCGGAAGCGCGCTCAACCAGGATCGGTGGATTTAACGACAACCTTAGTTAAGTAGCGAACGCGCTTTCGTGTTGTGTGCTCCGTATCGTGGAGCTGACGCCCGTCTTTATCCACATCGGGGCGGTGGTATACTGGAGTTCTCACACAACCAGTAAGGACATAAAAATGACACCCCGTCCAATTAGTGTTTTTTGGTTCAAAAATCTCGATCAGTACGAATCATGCAAAGAAATTTTGACCGATTCGTGGGTGCTACCTGACGATTATCGGGACTGGCTTATCCGCTTCAATCAGATGATTGATCGTTATGAACGCAGTGGTATCGAGGTGATCAAAGTAGAGATAGAGCCCAACGAGTTCTCCATCTGGTGCCTCGCCAACGGATGTGAGATAAGCACCAAGAGCTGCAACGACTTCGCTGTTTTCCATGGCAGTAGCAAGGCGCTCCGCGATAGAGATACTGATTGGGGATATGAGTAAACAAACTCGTCCTTCAATTCTGAATATTTCTATTTTCATGACAGTACCTCTACAAATTCTGCGAAGCTTAGCGCCCCCTTACCTTCGATAAGGCTTTGAAAGTATTCTTGGTAAGCCTTTTCCATGGGGGTATTGAAATCCATGCTGACCTCATTCCCGCTTAACGCCCGGCGGCGGAACGTTTTATCTACTGCGCTTGTTACTTAACAACAACTGCCGTCATGTTCGTATGCCTCAGGCTGGCTACTTAGCCCGACTCAGCAGCGGGATAACTCTTGGTATTGTCCGGCTGTTATCTGGTCTGGCGTTGTCTTGATGAATTCATTAAACACGTAATGATGTGTAATTGTCAACACATAATGTGTTTTTGGTTGAGGGAGGGCGTTCTGCTGGTGTAAGTATCCCGCATAATCGTGCCATT
>CWGO01000061.1_pt2 | contig 3949 bp, 5 predicted proteins | sample 682281 | NCBI WGS metagenome assembly CWGO01 (sample SAMEA3735799, study PRJEB9488) | human gut metagenome | biome: ENVO:mammalia-associated habitat; material: ENVO:feces | place: Malawi | collected 2009-02-27 | reverse complement strand
GAGAAATAAGACCCTGACGGCCCGGTGGCGCGGCGCCATCGGGCCTGGCTTGTTACTGCATTCCGCGTGTTTGTAAAAATAGAATGGTCGCCGCGACGCGCGAGCGCACGTTTAGCTTGCGAAGTAGATTACGAATGTGCACCTTAACCGTCTGCTCAGAAATATTCAGTACTGACGCAATTTGTTTGTTAGAAAGCCCCTGCGCCAGCTCATGCAAGACATCTAACTCTCGTTCGGTCAGGATACTAAAGGGATCTTCCTGCGCGCCAAACCGTTCGCGCTCACGCAGATATTCATTGACCCGATCGCTAAAGACTTTACCGCCGTTAGCGCCTTTTCGGATGGCCTCCAGCAGCACTTCCGGATCGCTATCTTTGAGCAGATAACCGTCGGCGCCGGCGTCGATCAGCGCGTAGATGTCGCTGGCGGAATCCGAGACGGTAAGAATAATAATTTGCGCCGTCACACCATCCCGGCGTAGCGCGTTCAGGGTATCTAACCCGCTCAGACCTTTCATATTCAGATCCAGCAGGATCAGATCGGGCTCAATGCGATTCGCCAGATCGATCGCACTCGCCCCGTCACCCGCTTCGGCAACGACATGAAAAGCCGGGTCCAGTTCCAGTAATTGACGAATACCTCGCCGCATAAGTGGATGGTCGTCCACAATAAGCACCTGAAAAGGTGTTACTTCAGGCATGCTATATCTCCTGAGTTTTATTAGAATGATTATTGTTTTCAGCGCGGAAATCGTCCAGATTTGCCACATTGTCAAGCGCGTAAATTTTACCCTAATTAGTGCATGGGTAAGTAGTAAAACCTGTGACAGGCGAGTAATTAGCTGAACGATAGAAAGGATAAAACAACCCGTTGTGAGAGAAAACAGAATACTCCCTGAAGTTGAATACTGGTCTGGACGCTTTTTTCGGACAATGTGACATAACAGAAGTGTGGCATATGTTGCTGCGCCCTTGCCCCCGTAAGTCCAGACTATCTTTACTGGCAGGAAATTCCTTATTAAAAGTCACAGCGTCTAAAGCTTGTCATTATTAACAAATTATTTTAACTGAATTTATTTATGGTTTTATTAATGTCAATGAAATACATCTGAGCAGAACGAATAAACCGCGACATCTGTTAAATTAAATATTAAGTCAATAGCAGAGGTATTTTTATGCGATAAAGAGATTCTGACGATATTCTTATCATAAATGAAAATGTGGTCAGAAATGAGTGTCATTCACTTATAACTTATCCTGGATGTGCCTGAACAACACTCGCGGCGTTTTGAGCACCCGTTGGGGCGACTCAAGGGGAGAACGTAGTGTGGATGCTATATCAGCCGTTTCTGTGAGCGTAAGCGTGGCGTAGAAAATTTTAAATATGTTAGCCGGTTAAAAATAACTATTGACATTGAAATGGTGGTGGAGTGTATATGAAGAGAATATTTATATATCTATTATTACCTTGTGCATTCGCATGTTCTGCTAATGATAATGTTTTTTTTGGCAAGGGCAACAAGCATCAGATCTCTTTTGCTGCGGGAGAAAGTATAAGAAGAGGAGGGGTTGAGCACTTATATACGGCTTTTCTGACATACAGTGAACCCAGCGATTTTTTCTTTTTACAGGCAAGAAATAATCTGGAGTTAGGAGGATTTAAGGCTAAGGGTAGCGATGATTGCAGTAAACATTCTGGCAGCGTTCCCTGTAATAAATATAACCAGGGCGTATTGGGTATCTCGAAGGATGTGGCGCTGGTTCATTTCGCTGGTATCTATACCGGTATTGGTCTGGGGGCTTATATAAAATCTAAGTCGCGAGATGATATGCGTGTCAATTCTGCATTTACCTTTGGAGAAAAAGCGTTTCTTGGCTGGAACTTTGGGGCTTTTTCTACAGAAGCTTATATCCGGCATTTCTCGAATGGATCACTTACGGATAAAAATTCAGGGCATAATTTTGTAGGTGCTTCAATTAGTTATAATTTCTGAAGTTGAATAACAATTAGCGAGTTGCTGGCTGAAGGAGTAATTAATCACCGTACGTTGTCTACAAAACGTGTTGTGAATAGCCGATCGTTATCGACCCTATGGCGACAGGGAGGCTAATTGTTAGCGACAAAGGCGTGGTAGGCCGTTTACCTTACCAGAACGTTTTATTATTGCTGCGACAGATTGCTTACTCATTTACCTGCCACTGCAAACATTTTTTCCAGTATAGGGTGTAGATGCGCTTTTTCTGTTTTAGTACAAACATGGTTTACGTTATTTGCCTGCATTGACTTTACGTTGACCACTGCACAGGAAAGATGTCCGATCAGTTCATGCAAAATCAGTTCATGCAAAATAACGTCTCTGGCATCAGCTAACTTTTTAATTGTAGGCATAAAAAAAACCAGCCCTGACAGGCTGGTTTTCAAGGGGAATTTTGGTCGGCAGCTTCATCCGCAGCATCTGCGGAGAGCAGCGCAGGTACGGCGACCACAAAAGCCGGGGAGGCATCAGCCAGCGCGGCGTCGGCTGACACAGCCAGAACGGCGGCAGCCGCCTCGTCATCAGCATCGGAGGCATCCACTCACGCCGCCGCATCTGATACCAGCGCATCACTGGCAGCGCAAAGCAGAGCTGCAGCCGGAGAATTGGCAACCAGAGCCGAAGAGGCCGCGAAACGGGCCGAGGATATCGCAGACGTGATTTCCCTGGAAGATGCAAGCCTGACGAAAAAAGGTATCGTTAAATTAAGCAGTGCCACGGACAGTGACAGCGAAGCGCTGGCGGCCACACCAAAGGCGGTAAAAACCGTTATGGGTGAGGTACGGACCAAAGCGCCGCTGGACAGCCCGGCATTCACTGGAACGCCGACCACACCGACGCCGCCAGGCGATGCTAAAGGGCTTCAGACAACAAACGCGGAGTTTGTCCGCAAACTGATTGCCGCGCTGGTTGGTTCCGTACTGGAGCCACTGGACACCCTGCAGGAACTGGCTGACGCGTTGGGAAATGATCCGAACTTTGCCACCACGGTACTGAATAAACTGGCGGGCAAGCAGCCGCTGGACGAAACCCTGACGGCGCTGTCAGGAAAAAGTGTTGACGGTCTTATCGAATACGTTGGTTTGCGAGAAACCATAAGTCGTGCCGCCGATGCATTACAAAAATCACAGAATGGCGGCGATATTCCGGACAAGGATTTGTTTGTGCGTCGTATCGGTGCCGCGCGAGCGTTTGATGGCGCAGTTATTATCGGCTGTGATGATAATCCGTGGACGACGGCGGAGTTTATCGTCTGGCTGGAGTCTCAGGGCGCATTCAATCACCCTTACTGGATGTGTCGTGGCTCCTGGTCTTACGCTTATAACAAAATCATCACGGATACTGGCTGCGGTAATATCTGTCTCGCTGGCGCAGTGATTGAGGTAATGGGAGTGCGTGGCGCGATGACTATTCGGGTGACAACGTCCCATTCAGTATCTGGTTGGTGATACGTGGGTGACAGCCCCAAGTGTATAAGAAGGAATAATTATGACAGCGGAAAAAAAATAAAAAGAACAAACAGTTTTTAAATATTAAAAATTTCATTCCGTATGCACCGGAACCAGATGACACATTATTCGCCGATGCGGCGTATCTTAAATCAGAGGATGGTCAGGACTGGTATGGGTGCCAGCAATTATTTTCAGCAGACACGCTGAAAATTACCTACGACGATAACGATGTTATTACGTGTATTACGCGTGATGTTTCCGGGCTGTGGCCTGCTGGCCAGAGCGTTGCAGAGTTGCCTGATACGGATGAAAACCGTCGCGCTGATATTCATGCTGCTGGCAGTTTAAAGACGGTAAAGTCGTTCAAAGGGTTTATTCGCCGGAAGAGCTGCGCAGGCAGGCAGAATCGAAAATTGAACGCCCGGGCGTTGATACCGGATGATCTGGTCATCGTGGAAAGAGA
>CWGO01000061.1_pt1 | contig 4995 bp, 4 predicted proteins | sample 682281 | NCBI WGS metagenome assembly CWGO01 (sample SAMEA3735799, study PRJEB9488) | human gut metagenome | biome: ENVO:mammalia-associated habitat; material: ENVO:feces | place: Malawi | collected 2009-02-27 | reverse complement strand
GATAGCCAGTAAATCACTCCTGTGGTAATGAAGGCCACCTGATTGCTGTGAAGGTGTCCTCGTCTGAAATACCTGCTAAGTCCAGCGATTTAAGAACATTGATATAATTTATCCACAGAATCAAAGCTGCTTTATTTTCATCACTGATAATTCCCAACGTTAATTCTGTGCGCCAGTCCTTAATGGCATTATCTGCATCGTTAAGTAATTTCTGCCGGGTGACTTCTGCCCGCCAAAATTGAACGCCCGGGCGCTGATGCCAGATGATCTGGTAATCGTAGAAAGCGCCCCTGAAAAAATCGACACTTTAGCTGTAAAATGACAGTCCCGCCATCCGGTCATCATAACGGATTTTTCTTCTGCACCTTCTGAAGCCCGCCATGTCAGGACGACCATGAATCCGCCGATAACCTTATTGTGAAATTAAGACCAGGAAGAGATGATGTCTGCCGGACAGATACTATATGTAAATTTATAAAGGTTTTTTGTTATGCCCTTTCATATTGGAAGCGGATGTCTTCCCGCCACCATCAGTAATCGCCGCATTTATCGTATTGCCTGGTCTGATACCCCCCCTGAAATGAGTTCCTGGGAAAAAATGAAGGAATTTTTTTGCTCAACGCACCAGACTGAAGCGCTGGAGTGCATCTGGACGATTTGTCACCCGCCGGCCGGAACGACGCGGGAGGATGTGATCAACAGATTTGAACTGCTCAGGACGCTCGCGTATGCCGGATGGGAGGAAAGCATTCATTCCGGCCAGCACGGGGAAAATTACTTCTGTATTCTGGATGAAGACAGTCAGGAGATATTGTCAGTCACCCTTGATGATGCCGGGAACTATACCGTAAATTGCCAGGGGTACAGTGAAACACATCACTTAACCATGGCAACAGAACCGGGAGTGGAACGCACAGATATAACTTACAACCTAACCAGTGATATTGATGCTGCGGCCTATCTGGAGGAATTGAAACAGAATCCAATTATAAATAATAAAATAATGAATCCGGTAGGGCAGTGTGAGTCATTAATGACTCCTGTAAGCAATTTTATGAATGAAAAAGGGTTCGATAATATTCGTTATCGAGGTATATTTATCTGGGATAAACCAACAGATGAAATACCAACAAATCATTTTGCAGTGGTTGGAAATAAAGAAGGAAAAGACTATGTGTTTGATGTTTCAGCCCATCAGTTTGAAAATAGAGGTATGAGTAATCTGAATGGCCCATTAATTCTTTCAGCAGATGAATGGGTGTGTAAATATAGAATGGCAACAAGAAGGAAACTTATTTATTATACTGATTTTAGTAATTCAAGTATAGCAGCTAATGCCTATGAAGCATTACCACGAGAATTAGAATCAGAATCTATGGCAGGGAAAGTTTTTGTTACATCACCGAGATGGTTTAATACCTTTAAAAAGCAAAAATATTCCTTAATAGGTAAAATGTAAGCGCACCGTGGAGGACGTCTGTCAGAACCCTGTCAATCCGGCGATGATAGTGTCCACTTAAATTTTGATGGACACTATCACAGATGACAGAGTCCACAGCCCGGCGCAAACACGGCTGTCGGTCAGGAAAGAGAAAAGCCAGTCGCTGTACGACTGGATACAGGCGCAGTTGAAAACGTTGTCGGTGCATGCGGAGATGGCGAAGGAGTTCGGTTACATGCTGAAGCAGTGTGATGCGTTGAGCGTGTCCTCTGCAGCGACGGTCGGGTGGAGATCGACAACAACATCTGTGAAAACGCCTTACGGTGCGTGGCGCTGGGCCGACGTAACTATCTGTTCTTCGGCTCAGACAGGAGCGGCGAGGCAGCGGCGATCATCTATAGCCTGCTGGGTACGTGCAAACTAAACGACGTGGAGTCCGAGGCATGGTTACGCGACGTGCTGTGGAAAATCAGCGACTGGTCATCGAACCGGGTGCACGAACTGCTGCCCTGGAACCTCGAAACCGTAAAATAATCCTTACGCTACGTCCGAAACGGGACGCTTACTGAGTTATGAGGGTGAGGTGGTTTTCTTGATGAGCATCTGAACGCCGGTTTGTGGGATAGGGCAGGTGGGACGGATTCGGGACAGTCATCCGTTTTTAACTATTGGCATGGATTGGTATCTTTTCGCATCATGGGACGTGTGAGCGCAGGTATGACGCGGTATGTTATTGACTTAGAATGTGGTTCCAGGAACTGGCGCATCCATACCCGAGCAGTTTCCGGTGTCAGTGCCAGCGGGCGACGATCGTGAATGTCTACCAGACCTTTATCAGCTGCGGAGGTAACAATCAGAAATCCCTCTGCTTCATCACCGCGCTCAAACGGCGTACTGCCAATGGCAGCCATGAATATCGGCTTCCCGTCCTTTCTGTGAATGAAATACGGCTGTTTTTTGTCGCCTTCCTTCTTCCACTCGAACCATCTATCGGCAAAACAGATAGCCCGGCCATGCTGCCATAGTGGCTTAAACATTCTGCTGGAGGCCGCTGTCGCGACACGGGCGTTAATAAGTGGAGCTTTATCCCACCATCCGGGAGCAAATCCCCAGAATACCGGATCCAGATGCAGTTGCTCGTCGCGTTCACTGAGCAGCAGGACTTTAGTCCCGGGCGCCACGTTATACCGGCCTATAGGCTGAGGGTCATAAGCAATATTACGATCGGCTTCGTCGGCCAGATATGCCAGATATTCTTCACGGGTCTGTGCTTGTGCAAAGCGTCCACACATATGAAACCTCCAGTCGGTCAGACTGAAAGTATAGAAGAGGATATGCGAGTGGCTGTTCCGGTGTTTCTTCGAGCGACCTCAACCAATGTAGAAGCTTCACTATTGGGGTTTGCCATTAGTAGCATCATGTTGAATGTACTGGCGTGAAAAAATTGGAATCTTGAAGAAAACTCTTCCCCAAAACTAAAATCAACGTTTTGATAATCAATGAGTTGTAAAAGGCAGTTACTGGATTTTTTTGATAGTAGGAAGAATGATTATTTCAACTTTATCAAATAGTTGGTATGTTTTTGGCAATGTAATGCTGCGCCACATGCAGTGGTTCGAAGCCGCAGACCTGATTGTTAAAGGTATGGAAGGCGCGATTGCCGCGAAGACCGTGACCTATGACTTTGAACGCCTGATGGAAGGCGCTAAGCTGCTGAAATGTAGTGAGTTTGGTGACGCGATTATCGCAAATATGTAATAACGATAATTGTTAAAAACTAAAACGGGGACTTAACGTCCCCGTTTTTATTATTAGTATTCGAACGGTTATCAAAACTTTATCAAAAAAATTTATCAAAACTCCCTCAATTCAGACCGCAATAGTAGTTCATCCTTTACCCCGATCGTCATGATAACCTGAGACCCCCCTGAAAGCTGATAGTTACCGATTTTGATTGTAGTGGTTTTCTTTATAATGTGTGGTTTGGCTATTTTTTGAAAGTGCCTTACCAGATTTATTGTTATTATCAGGATAATTTTTTAATAAAAAGTGATGGTTTATTGACTACAATAGTGGGTAGGTTAAGTATTTTATAAAATTATTAGCATGCTTTATTTGCTTTTCTACAAGGCTGCTAAGAAGTGTTGAAATATCAGCCTGATAAAGAATACGTCAGCGAAAGTGAATGCTATATTAGTCATAAAAATTCAGGAGACATATGCTCAAACCTATCTGCCATAGTGGAAGTATAAAGGTTCCGGAATATCTGGAAACAGATAAGGAAAAAAATGCCGGACGTACTCCACTGTCTTCAGACATTCAGCAAGTTAGAAATGTTGTTGAAGATGTTCCGCTATTTCCAGAAAGCAGAACGGCGAGAGGTTCTGTAAGCGCAGCGTACAGGCTTTCTTTTGACGAAGTGTTTTGCGGTCTCAGCAATGAAGAGCGTAAAAAGGTGTATGGTCGCCTTTTTGGAAAACAAGTACTTGCGCATATTCATTCCAAGTGTCAGCGCGACGCTGACATAATAAGAGAAAAAGCGCTCAGGCGGATAAGCCGTGAGTGTGGTACCGAAATAGATTGCACTCTCTTGCTAAATAAGATGGTGGATATTTTACAAAATGCCCGGCTGACAATAAATTTTAATGCGGCAAAAATTGACTTTGTCTCTCTCTTAAAAAATAAAGAATATCTGAACTCTTATGCATTAGGTTGCAGACCAGGAGATTTACCTGCTTATAATGTCGGACGTGATTCAGTTGAAACTAAAGCATTTGAACTGGAGAGGCTTGCAGATTCACCTTATGCCCCATATGGTCAGACAGGCGGTTTTTCCGTAGCATATACTCCCAACAGTAGAACTTTTAGCCCTACAAGCAGACCAATTTATGCTGCACTGGACTTTCTGAACGGTGAAAATGGAGGTGCCAGCGCCTATGGGAAATCATTTTTTGAATTAAATGATAATGTAAAAACAAATTGTACATTATCACCTTTTGATATCTACGGCCACAGATTTGGCCTGGATACGAGTAAATTATCTACATTTTGGCATATGGAGAACCTGATTGCATCCTGTCAAAATGATTTTTTTGGTTATAATTGCTTTAAGAGTTTGGTTAAAATGGCTAAGGGCGAAAAATTTTTAGCTCATTCTAATTATGGTACAGGCTATGAAGGGAATTATATAGAGGCTCATATCCATGGTGATGTGTGCTTATTTAGAGATATAAAACACGTTTATTTGTCTTTGCAAGAAAACTCTTACTCGGAAAGTCAACTATATGATTATGCAAAACAAATAAACCAGGCGCTTAATAGAGACTGCATAATATTATATTGACAAGCTTATTATCAGTCTCTTTAAAAGAGCTTTAAATGATCATGAGCGCATACTTCTTGAGGTAGGCAGTAACTGCTTTTATATTTATTATCTCAGGACCGTTCTGGCAGATACCTGGGTGGCGCTCCTGTATGGCCTGGCAAAATAGAGGAATATGGACCAGCAGAAGCGCCTGCTGGCTGTGTAAATAGACCCATTTTAGTTCCATGCA
>CWGO01000070.1_pt1 | contig 5453 bp, 5 predicted proteins | sample 682281 | NCBI WGS metagenome assembly CWGO01 (sample SAMEA3735799, study PRJEB9488) | human gut metagenome | biome: ENVO:mammalia-associated habitat; material: ENVO:feces | place: Malawi | collected 2009-02-27 | reverse complement strand
AATGGCACGATTATGCGGGATACTTACACCCTCGCCGCTGGCTCCAGCTTCCTCCCCTGCCGCATCTTTGCAAGATGCTACACAGGGAGGCAATGAAAACAACCCGCAAAATAGACTCGGCGAAGTTGGCGAATATCTTCAATCTAAACTCAATAAAGAAGATAAAGCAGATCTTAATACTGATAATGAAATCAAAGTTCACACTACTAAAAATAATAGGAAAAGCAGTTCAGCAGCAGCTATAGGTTCAACATCAAATATTAATTTAACCGATGAGAAAACAGATAAGAATCTACACTTAACAGAAGCACAAAAAGAAGAGTTAGAAGATTTAGAAAATAAAGAAGCAACAGCGAAGAAAAAAGCTTATCTGATGAGCGGAGCTGCCGTTCCTGAACTTTCTCAAGATTACAAAACACAGTCAAAAAGTGAGTTTAAAAATAAGCTTCATACAGCTAAACAATCAATATCATTAACTGAACAGAGATTTAATGAAGAATGTGAAGCATATGAGAATAGAAGAAACCGACCAATACCGCGCTAAGTATTTTGCTCATTTTTTATCCACAATGAATGGCTTAGCGTTATATTTACTTTAACCAATTGATACCATTAGTTTATTTTCACTTCACGTCGCATCGCTTATATCGATCAAAATCGACAAAATGATAGCCACCACCTATCATAAACAAATCATCGATCGATTAAAGCAATTAATACACCGATCGATAAACACGATTCAATCGTTAAAAACTATCAATATTAAATAATTGATCTGCAATAACGATCATTTTGCTTGAGAGTAACCCTCCTCATGGTATGCTCGGAGCGTGGAAGACCGGGCTACTCACCTTGGTATCTTCTTGATTAAGCTAAAAACTATCGCTCTATGAGGAATGAAATTTTATGAAAACCGAAAACATTATTTTTCTTTTTTGGGCAGTGATTTTTATCCTGATTTTCTGCCAACTTTTTTATTTTGGGCCTAAAAAAAGAAGATACCTCAATACTTACATAGAGGTATTAGATGGTGATGTCCTCTCATATGAATGTCAAAATACCGGCGTAGTTATTGATACTAAAAAAAATACAGTACGTATTTTCAATACAGATAAGGACAGCACTTTCAAATACGATAACATCAGGGAAATAAATTATACGCTATCCGAAGTCGGAAAAATTTATAACACAGGTAATAATCTAAACTCTATGATAAAGTCCGCTGGAGCTAACAGTAATGAACAAATGTTAGCTAATCAGCGTTCCGGTATTTTTATACTGACAGATGATATAAAAAATCCCTCATGGAAAATCAATCTACCAATGAAAAACAAAACATCATCTACCAATCAGGAGATCTGCGATCGATGGCTTCTTATTTTTAAAAAATACGTTTTATAACTTTGTTTTTTATTTTTATCTTTGGAGTTGACATGAAAAAATTGATTGCGGCAGCATTTATTATTCTCCCTTTAGCAAGTTGTACTGTTTATGGAAACAAATCCATTAAAGACGAAACGCAGCAAAATATAGCCTCTAAAATTATAAATGGTAAAACTACTCAAAAAGATATCCTTCAACTTTATGGAGAACCTCAGACTAAAGAAACTAACGATGGTAAAGAATTGTGGGGATATTCCGTTATGTCCGGTGAATCTCAGATTTCAAATTACATACCGGGATTAGCGTTATTGAAGAATAGCAGCACAGCGCACATGAAAGAACTTGAGATCTGGTTTAAAGGTGATGTAGTTGAACGCTATACCTTTAGACAAACGGCAAGCAAAGTTTCTCGCGGGTTGTTAGATTAATTTAAATTAAATACCATTTTATCTTTAAAAAGAAGTTGGAATAATCCGACTTCTTTTCTATTTTATCAATAACATGACATTACTTATATTAGTGCCTTATGAAATGGCACCTTAATTTTTATATTTCCCTATCTGGGGGTTTAATCTTTTTTTATTAAAAATAATTTTGTACTAGTAGTACTAATTAATTAATTTAAAAGTTTTTGGTTTTAAGGTTTTGGGGTTTGTGTTTTAGCGGGGCGGCTTTCAGCCGTAGTAGTTTTCCTCCGAAGGAGGAAATAGTTTTTCTTTAAGCATTCCCCCCCTACCCCCCACGCCGAAAAGGCTAAAATAGAGAGATAGGAGATGCTCATTGCGCCTTGAAAATATTCAGAACGTTTCCATCCTGATACTTCCCCCACGACCCGCGCAAACACAAATCATTAAACTTTCAAACGACTCTCGTTTTATTAAAGAGTTTATACTACCATTTGTAAATTTTTTAGATTGTGCGATTCAGGTTGGCAGCTACGCGTCATCCGGCACTGCCACAATAACATAAGAATTGCCAAACACTTGAGGAACCTTCATTCTTATACCCGATACATAGGATTAGTGTTATTGCTTTATTAAATATTAAAATCTTCTGGAAGTGGTATTTAACATAAGTTAAAAGTCGGCGAAGAGTTTTTTTATTTTTTGTATCTTTATATTTTATAAATACATTTATAACATCAGTCAATAGATAAAATCAAAAATATTTTAAAAACACGATTAGATAAAAAACAAAAAAGACCAGATAAAAACCCAGTCTTTTATTTTAAATAAATGATATTTTTCATATGTGGCTCTAAAATGCTCTATACGCGATTTTGAGAGGTTTTCACTTTTAATGATGTAATCTGTCAGGAATAAATCAAAAAAGCATTTAATAACATTCAGGCGGCTTTATTTCTTGATAAATAAATCTTTTCGTCAATCCACGCATCTATTTCACTTTCTACGAACCCGATTGCACGATCACCGATTTTTATAGGTGAAGGGAATTCGTCACGACTAATCAAACGATAAATCCAAGCTTTACAAAATCCTGTTCTTTCCAGAACTTCAGGTAGACGTATAAAGTTGTTTTTTTCTTTCATTTATCTCTCCCATTGTTTTTCGACAGAGGCTATTATTCGAATATCGCTTATGACGATCAACAACTTTTTTAGCAAAAAGTGCTTTTTTTGTTGACTATTTTAAATTAACAGTCATTCAATCACTTTCGGAAGTTGAACTCATGAGTTCAACTCCTCACCGCTAGTCATGACATTCAAAATGTAATTGATTTTTAGCCACAATACTTTTTTTATCCCTTTATTGCACCTCAATGTAAAATACAAATCATTAATATATATAATAATCAAATAATTAAAGAGTGGATTACAGGGACGCCAGCACCAAATATTGATGTACTGAAGTTCAGTAAAGTCTACTAAGCCCGTATAGCACAAGCTCTGCGGGCTTTTTTACGTCCATTGCCGCCTGGTGAGGATTGCAGAGAACCTTACGGACACTGGAGTCAAATGACGCGGTGGGTAAAGCGGCTGCGCGATGGGTGACAGGGCAAAACGCCAAAAGTCTCACCAATAACTCCTGAAAGAATTGGAATACGAGAGTCAAAGAAAATGGAACATTCACTGAGAATCCAGCCTGGCTGGGGCAAAGCTCTCAGTCAGACTGTCGAACATAAAGACAAGCAGTTGCCCGTGAGACGCCAGGATGTTGGGCTACGGTATCCATAGATTTGCGAAGATTCAGCAGACCTTCTTTGCGAAGCTTTAATGATCAATTCTTTTCTGTCAGCTGCTTTAAGCGTCCTGGCCGTAGTGGCACGAGCAGCGGCGAAACTATCTATGCGCTGTCGAATGGTCTCTGTTCCTCCAGGAGCAATATTTTCTCACGGAATTTTTTATTACCGTATGCGTTATTCAGCATAATCCGAAGACGTGATCCTGCTCACCCAGTCAAACATAACTTGCATATGATTGCCATTGGACTTCCTCACACCAACCTGACACGCATTTACGCCTGTCGTTTTGCCAGTCAAAACCTGTCCATACTTCATATAGATTTTGATACCGACTCCCTGTTTATAGCACTTATTGCAAATCGAGAAATAATCTCTTCTTGATGGAGTATATTGCTGAAGATTAAATTCGTCAGCTGGCACCAGCGAAAGATTAAAAGCGTCATTACCTGATAATTCTTCAAGAATTGCCAGAGACTCTAATTTAACTTCAATGCGCTTATTTCCTTTAGGTTTATCCGAAGCCAGAATCAAATTTTCCTTCGGATTAAACTTCGCAATGTAGCCTGTGATTATCCGGGCATTATTACTCACCAATCGAACAGGGATATCATTAAAACGTAGAAATTGAACTCGACGAGCAAGCATAGAATAATCCCGCGGCCATATTTCAGCTTCTCGCCCGTAGGAAATATCATTTACAGCTATACATTCCATAAAGATATATTCATCTATACTGAATGAAAAAGCCCCGGATTCACGGGGCTGAATAAAACGAAATAAATTAACGTAACAGAGACAGCACGTTCTGCGGGACCTGGTTAGCCTGCGCCAGAACGGAAGTACCAGCCTGCTGCAGAATCTGCGCGCGAGACATGTTGGAGACTTCAGTCGCATAGTCGGAATCTTCGATACGGCTACGCGCTTCAGACAGGTTGTTTACGGTATTGCCCAGGTTGGTGATAGCGGAGTTGAAACGGTTTTGTACCGCACCCAGGTCAGAACGCAGCGCATCCACCTGCGCCAGCGCGGCATCAATTTTCTGCAGCGGGTTTTCGGTGGTTTTAGCGGCTGCTTCAGCCAGCTCTGGTTGTGCTTTGAAATCATGACCAGCGGCTTTGCTGGCATTGTAGGTTTTACCGTCGATAGTAACGACTTCGGTTTTACCATCTACGCCACCCAGTTGGTTAGCCGCTGTTTTGGTAGTGCCGTCAGCAGCAGTATAACTTGTGGTTTTAGCTTTAATTGCTCCTGTCGCTTCATCGTAATCTGCGGCGTAATACTTATCGCCAGCTTTAAGCGCATAACCGCCTTCAATTGTCTTACCATTTTTATCGGTATAAGACATTTTGACCAACTCAGCGCCATTAGCATCGGTAGCATCAACGCCGCCAGCAATTAAGGCATTTTTAGCATCTGCTGAAACAACTGCCGGTGTATCTTTTAACTCCTGTACTTCTGTTTTAGTTGTCGCACCAGCAGGCATTGTGGTTTTAGTTGCGCCAGCCGCAAGGGTTACTGTACCGTCAGTAGCAACGTTAACTTCATAATCGCCATTTTTGGCGGCATCAGCACCAGTAAAGCCACCAATAGTAACAAAGTACTTGTTATTATCTGCGTCAAATTTAACCGCACTACCGGTTACAGCAGCCGTACCAGTCGTACCACCTATAGCCGCTTTGATAGCTGTATCATCAAGACCCGATACATCCAGTGTAGTACCATTATTGGCATAAGCTTTCGTTGTTACTGCTGTATCTTTCACATCATACGCTTTCTGCACGTTCAGTGAATCCAGACCCAGGGTCTGAGAGTTGATCTGCTTCAGATCGATATCGATAGTTTCACCGTCGTTGGCACCAACCTGGATG
>CWGO01000035.1_pt4 | contig 5908 bp, 5 predicted proteins | sample 682281 | NCBI WGS metagenome assembly CWGO01 (sample SAMEA3735799, study PRJEB9488) | human gut metagenome | biome: ENVO:mammalia-associated habitat; material: ENVO:feces | place: Malawi | collected 2009-02-27 | reverse complement strand
ATTGTGGACGCAGACGGTAATGCGGAAACCTTTGGTCTTATGGACGGCGGTGTGGATGCTGCTATTACGGCATATTTCGGGTCGCAATTACAGGAACGGGTACAGCAAAATATCATCCGTGAATACCTGGGGGAACAGCCCGTCGGCACCGCCTTTGTTATTGAAACGGGTAACAGTAAACATCCGTGGCTGGTTCACGCCCCGACGATGCGCGTTCCGCTGATTATTGACGGCACCGACGCGGTTTATAATGCAACACGGGCTGCGTTACTGGCAATTTTTCAGCACAATAAAAGCGCCGGAGAAGACCGGAAAATTACATCTGTTGCATTACCTGCAATGGGGGCCGGATGTGGTCAGGTCCCCCCCGGACAGCGTCGCCCGGCAAATTGTACTGATATAGCCCCTCCTGATATTCCCTCCAGTCATATTGCTGTATTTGACGCTGAAACCCAAACATGGAGTCTGCAGGAGGATCACCGCGGCGAGACGGTTTACGACACAACAACCGGCAATCAGGTTTATATCTCCGATCTTGGTCCGCTACCTGAAAACGTCACATCAGTTTCACCAGGTGGTGGATACAAAAAATGGGATAGTAAGGCTCAGGTCTGGATGAATGATGAAGCTGCGGAGGCCGCAGCCAGACTTCGTGAAGCTGAAGGAACGAAAAACAGACTCCTGCAAATAGCGTCTGAAAAAATCGCGCCGTTACAGGATGCAGTGGATCTGGACGAAGCAACCAATAAAGAAAAAGCTTCTCTTCTGGCATGGAGAAAGTACCGGGTACAGGTAAACCGTGTTGATACTTTAAAGCCTGTCTGGCCGGAGAAACCAGCCAGTAGTTTATAATTTGTCAGGAAAGCTCAGGCCTTATTTATAGCAAATATGAAGAAGGCCTGTCTGTCATAACTGATATGGTTACTGGCTAGTATATTAAATTTATACTCAATAACCTCTACACATTTTAAACCAATCTTCAGGGAAGGGTATGCCAGCAGGCCAAAGATTACACCACTTTTGAGGCATTGGCTTAATTGTTTCTTCTTTTTTATGATCTTGAGAGTCTGCCGCTATTGTAAGAGCAGGATATAGTGAAGATGGTAATATTAAAACCATTGCTAAAAATACGCTCTTGACGTGTTTCATAATATGTTACCTGTTAAATTGTGGCACACTATCCTTACGGTTACAGCATCCTTTACTATAGATATTAAACGTTATTCATTACCATCAGGTGAGTAAATAAAAACCATTTATAAAATATTTAACTTAAATAAAAATGATAAGCACTATTATATTTTATTTCCAATGTAAATTAATTCATGTGAAAGTGATTTCATGTGCTTTTCAAATCATGGCTGGCTCGCTCCCCCGGAGGAACAGGCCAGTTAACATTATCAGGAGTGTTTGTTATATCAATCAACTTCACTTCATTCTTGTAAGCCAGCCACACTAACAGTTTTGATCCTGTCCGCGTATTGTGGACACAGCCTTAAGCGAGGTTCTGGTTTTCAAATTGTTCCGGACTGAGATCGCCGCAGACCCTGACGGCGCAGGCTGGACGCTATCGTTTTTACATTGTACCTCAGGCCCCAGGTTCACTTCCTCAGCAAGCCGGGGCGCACCGTAGCGCTGTTTTGCCTGGCTGAAGGCCTCTCTTACGACATTGTCGCAGTCCTGCCGGAACTGCTGGTGGGTATTAACGACTGTGCGCCTTGTTTGCCAATGCTGATTCCGAACTCATTCTGACGCCGATCATCATTGCCGTGTTGCTCGCGCCTGGTTTCAGCAAAAGCACCACGCTGGCTATACTGCATTTCTTTTTCCGCAGGGAGAAGTGAGTAAATGAGTATGGAAATGGAGCTTTCCCTATAATGGCGGCTGAAGCTAATCATGTGTCATGTATTGCAAATGTCAAAGTGATAAATAAAGTTTCAACAGTCTGTGTTTTTTGTGAAAACGACTCGCTATGGTGCTAACCCTATATGAGGGACTGATTGAACATCAGATATATCCCGGCTTATTTAATACTGCTTACTATGAGGGTAATAATATGTTTTCTCTTATTAAATCACGTAAAGTTTTATTCATAACAACTCTTCTGCTGTTGTCGTCTGCTGCCCAGCCAGCGTTCGCTCTGGGGTGCTTAGGGGACGGTGGTAGCACTAAAGAATGTGCAGAGGTTTGTTCCCTGGCGGCAGGTTTAGGCCCCCTTGGTTTTCTCATTTGCTTTTAATGTCTGAGAAGTGGTTATCCTGAGCCTTTCCTGTTCATGTAGTGAAGGTCCATTCAGAACATCATATTTAAACTATCGTAATGGAACAAAGAGTTACTTTAAAGAGCTCTTTGTTCCTTTAACCTTGATGAAGATGGTCAACGTCTGGTTTTACAATTCCGATACAGGCAGGATAGCTGCTATGTTTGTTATCCATCTGGAAGGTTATCTGGCTGATAGCATCAAGTGCCAGTTGTGGCCATTGCTTCAGTACCCAGTGTGCCACTACAGTGCCACTACATTGGTGGCCGTAGGCCAAAACTGACGCCGGAGCAATGGGCGCAGGCAGGGTGCCTTATTAGGGCAGGAGTACCGCGACAGCAGGTAGCGATTATTTATGATGCGGGGCTGTCGACGCTGTACAGAAAATTCCCTGTGTTAGGGTAATGCAGTATTTCCACGGTGCGTGCCACCCAAATATGTGCTGTGGATGCTTTATAGGGTGTGCCATTTTTGTGTCAAACATGGTGAAGCATCATTCTATTTCTAACATCATGTGCCATTGAGTTGAGCAATGTGAATGCGGAAATGTGTATTTGAAACAGTTAGTTAAATGTGATTCTACTAATTCGTAATGCGAAGGTTGTAAGTTTGATTCCTGTTATTGCAACATTTCAATGTTACTGTAACTTCCGTGTTAGCCCATAACCATTCCAATTTCTACAAGACAGGTGCTTGCTATATATTTACCAATCAGTCATTTTAAAAGTGCGTCATAACCGGAGAACTGCCCTCGTCAGGAGGCCTGTTTTCAGAAAGGCAATATCCTGTTTCGACAGTAGCTTATATGTGACCGGGTTAGCAGCACATTCCCCTCCGCCACATTCCAGTACAGTTGAAATAAGGTTGGCAGTAATCAGTAACAGAAATACCCAACCGACAATACTGAACAGGTCCGGATTAATATTCAATGAACGAAATGCAACATTCATGCTACTGATTGCCAGAATTACCGCAACAGCAATAATAATCAGAATTGACGTAATCAGAGTCCAGGTATAAAAGTGTAATCCAAAAAATGCAGAACCATATCCTGTGTCACCGGGCATGATATGCAAACATATTTGCCGGGATGCCATAACTCCGGTCAGGATACTGCCAATAATTACCATCCCGTAATGTATACCTCGTAGACCAAAGCAGAGGTTAAATAAAAAGCCAAAACCGGCGATGATGAGGCCAGCCCGCTGTAATAAGCAAATTGGACAAGGCAGCTCATGCCTAACGAGTTGATAATAAAAGGCTACAACCAGAGCAACGCATATCCCAAGGAGTCCCACCTGATTAATCAGATGAACAAATGTTGTTGGATGATGATGCGTTTTCATACACACTCCTTAAAATGACAAAGTCAGCGAATTGGTCATATGATGAATGAATGATAAAATAGTGACGATGAGTAAAACGGCCCACAGAATGTAGCTGACTTTATCCTTTCTGTTTATGGCCCCCATTGCCACGCTCAGTGCAAGCAAGAATGGCAGAAACATGAACATAAAAAACTCCTTTATTACATTGCTTGTTAATATAATCGCTGTGTATTACCGGGTCTGTATTCCAGCTTATCCACCCCGCATTAGCCGGAGCTCAGTAAGGCATCAGGAATTATTTGCGTTATTATAAATCGATTATTTCTGTGATGAGTTATCCCGGCATCTGCTGGTTACAGGGATATTTCTGGCGACAAGAGTAAGAAATATCCCGATAACTAATGGTATAATAAGCAGCATTGAGTGTGTTGAAATAGCATATCCATAAATATAGTCTTCCAGACTTACCGCAATCAGCGGAAAGATAAGAAATACAAGCGAAGCCTGGAAGGCATTAGCCTTTTGCTGAAGTGCAAAGTAGCACAGGATACCAAAAACTCCGGCAAAAGCCCCGAGATACAGGGTAGCTAATATTGAGTGTACTGAGAAGGTTGATACTTGTGGTCTTTCAAAAAACCATCCTGTCGCAGAAAGTATCAACCCAGCTAAAAGGCACGGGAGCGCATTAAATGTGATAACAGAGACAGTACAACTTCTTTTCTTACATTGTGTATATATTATGGCATGGATTAACACAGCAGAAATAAGCGCAGTGATACCCTGCCAGTGACTCTCTGTACTTGTATTCGTTTCTTCAAGAAGTATCCCCGTCAATGCAGTGATTGCGATAGTTAAGCCCGCGATCTGCATTAGTTTCGCTTTTTCATTTAGAAACAAAACCGATGCTATCAAAACGGCCACAGGCATATTCGCAAAGATAATGGCGGCAAGCCCAGAGTTGACATAGGTTTCACCATAAATCATTAGTGAGAAAGGAATGCAAAAATAAAAGATGCATATCACAAACTGGAATAATCGTTGTCCGGGAGGAAACAACAGTGTTTTTTTTCTTAACCATGCAATGATGATTAAAAAAGGTGCTGCAAACATAAACCTCATTCCGGTTGCAAACACTGGAGGGATAGTTTCAACGGCAATTCGCATGGCCAACCATGTAGTCCCCCAAGTCAGTGAAACTAGCATGAATAATATAGATATCGACACCTTGCGCATAAGATCCTCTCCGTAAAAAAATTAATTTAGCTTTTTAGCTAGAAAAAAGTAGCGTTTTCTTCACTGTGTTTTTTATATGTTTAGATAAAAATTTCTCTATCAGAAGACGCAGTTATGCTGAATGAGAAAAATAATAAATGACTCAGGCTGTTACCACACGATTGTCCACTGCGCCTGTAAGACCTGGCAGCAGTTGTCGATTTAATGTCTATTCTTGCTGGAAGGCATAAAACGCCTTGAAGATGAAGAGCTCATCATTAGTCGGGGCCCTTGTTGAGCCAGGACAAGTTTAACTTATCGCTTTCAACCCTTACGATGATAAATGATCTTATCCACCCATAATGGACATACGGCTAAATGAGTAAATTCTCAAGTAAGAGGCAGGATCTGTATCAACCAGTAAGAAGCCCCAGAAACAGCACCGGCTGAATTCCGTCAGGAAGCTCTGAAACTCGCTGAATGTACGTTGCCCGCGAACGATTGTTAATCAGCGCCATAGCAAGAATAATTGTTTGTTTCACAAGGAGATAGAAAAAACTATAGCTTTGCGCCGGGGCGGAGGCAGGAGGAGATAACTCGTTGTAATAGAATGTTTTTATATGGCGACCTTAATACTGGCGCCATTTGGGATAAAATATAATCAATTAACAAAATTGTGATCCGCTTCTAAATTACTTCTCCTGGCCGTACGGCTACCTGGAAGAATTTGTTCTGAGTCAGATTCATCACCAGAGCTTGTAAAACCCATTACGTAGCCGCAGAACATAATGGGTTACCAGAGCAAAACAGTTTATAACGTAATATAGATGCCAGACACACTACGACGCGATGCCTGTAATTGCGCATTAACGCTTCCTGCTGTTACTGTTTGTCCGCCGATCGCCTCAAGTGAGGCAGTAAAATCACCGCTATAGGTTTCTACTGAACCGGATGAGACCCGTGTGGTTAAATCTTTATAGCCATACCAGCCTCGGGCGTTGCCGATGCCCGTCCTGATACGATCGGGCAACAGATTAATCGGCGTACCGGCATCGTTATAGATGCGAATTCCCACTCCGGAAGCTACGCCGGGGTCGCCATAATGGGC
>CWGO01000073.1_pt2 | contig 5923 bp, 7 predicted proteins | sample 682281 | NCBI WGS metagenome assembly CWGO01 (sample SAMEA3735799, study PRJEB9488) | human gut metagenome | biome: ENVO:mammalia-associated habitat; material: ENVO:feces | place: Malawi | collected 2009-02-27 | reverse complement strand
CACCATCACCGCAGGCTACGACTTCAAGGCGAACAAAGAAATTTAACGGCTGTTTTCCCGGCCAGATGTTATGTCTGGCTGGTTTTATTATTTTGATTTTAAAGGAATTTACAGTGAATAAATGGCGTAACCCACTCGGTGGTTATGTGCGGTAGCTATGCCTTTTGCCTGCTCCTGCTTTCCGGATGCGGCAGTAGCGATTCGCTACCTGACCCCTAATCGCAGCGGCCTGACTTGAGCGTGAAAGCGTTTTACAAGGTGAATTCTGACAATCAGAAGAAAGCGGCGTCCATGAAGATACGTGTTGAGAATTAATGACCTACACAGAATTTTTAGAGGGTAAGCAAAATGAACAGACCTTCATTCAATGAAGCGTGGTTAGCTTTTAGGAAGGTGAATCATTCCGTCGCTGATGTGGGTAGCATTATTGGTGGAAATGTTGGGAAAAATATAACTGGTGGTTATTTTCAAAATGCCTGCCCTATTCGAATGAGCTATGTTTTGAATGCGACAGGGTTCCCAATAGCCCGTAACTCTCCGTATGCAAAGGTTAGTGGTGCCGATAATAAATTCTATATTTATCGCGTGAATGATATGATTGATTATCTTACTCATACTATGGGCAAGCCTGATCTTATTGTTAATAATCCGAAACAGAGTGACTTTATCGGGAAGAAAGGAATTATCGTAGTAAAAGGGCATGGCTGGAGCAATGCCAGAGGACACGTTACATTATGGAATGGCAGTATCTGTTCAGATCAGTGCCACTTATTAAATGACCCAGATAATGGACCATTTGTTCCTGAAGTTGGGACTCTGTGGATACTGCCGTGAAATGGTTAATATTAGTTACTTTCAGCATAAGTGGAATGCTGGTATGGCAGCCATCCTTTGCACAAGAAGCATTGACCACACAATATTCACAGTCGGAACTCTTAAAAAATTGGGCGCTGAGTCATTGTCTGGCATTAGTATACAAAGATGATGTCGTTAAAAACGATGCCAGAGCTACGGCCAGTGCTTACCTTGAATATGGTAAACAATCTGTGGAGATTTACCATGAAATTGATGAGATTGCGAAAAAATATTCAGGGTTGAAATATAACGGTTCGATATCATCAGATTTTAATACCATGAAGTGCATAGATTTTATCCATGACAGGGAATTAAATGAATTAATTAAAAGGCGTGTCGAGAAGTAAAACTCAAAGATATTAAAAGCATACGTTCTCTTGCTCTGATGAATTTATGGGTAAGAAAGAGCTGTACAGGAATAGTTAATCTGTTCACCTAATAAAGCAGATAAATCAGGGCTTAATTTAGGTAGTTAAAAGGATAGTAGATATGTCTTATGACATTTTTCTGAAAATTGACGGCATTGACGGCGAGTCAATGGATGACAAACACAAAAATGAAATTGAAGTACTGAGCTGGCGCTGGAATATTCATCAGGAATCCACCATGCACGCCGGTAGCGGTCTCGGTTCCGGTAAGGTCTCCGTCACTAATCTTTCATTTGAACATTACATCGATCGCGCCAGCCCGAACCTGTTCAAATACTGCTCTTCCGGTAAGCACATTCCGCAGGCCATTCTGGTTATGCGTAAGGCTGGCGGCAATCCGCTGGAGTACCTCAAGTACACTTTCACAGATCTGATTATTGCAATGGTATCGCCCAGCGGAAGCCAGGGAGGGGAAATTGCGTCTCGCGAATCAATTGAACTCTCCTTCAGCACCGTGAAGCAGGAATACGTGGTGCAGAACCAGCAGGGTGGCAGCGGCGGCACCATCACCGCAGGCTACGACTTCAAGGCCAACAAAGAAATTTAACGGCTGTTTTTCCGGCCAGATTTATATCTGGCCGGATTTATTATTTTGATTTTAAAGGAATTTACAGTGAATAAATGGCGTAACCCACTCGGTGGTTATGTGCGGTAGCTATGCCTTTTGCCTGCTCCTGCTTTCCGGATGCGGCAGTAGCGATGCGTTACCTGACCTCGAATCACAGCGACTCGACCTGAGCGTGAAAGCCTCCGATAAGGTGAATCCTGACAATCAGAAGAAGGCCGCGCCCATTGAGATACGTGTTTATGAACTAAAAAATGACGCCGCTTTCACGACAGCTGATTACTGGTCGCTCCATGACAACGACAAATCCGTCCTTACCGACGATTTAGTGCGTCGCGACAGCTTTATTTTGCGTCCCGGCGAAGAGAAAAAACTGCGTCGCCCGCTGAATGCGCAGACCACGGCAATCGGCGTACTGGCCGGATACCGTAACCTGGCCAAATCGGTCTGGCGGGTAACCTACAAAATCCCGGAAGCCCCGGAAAAAGCCTGGTACAGCAGCTTCATACCGGGGAAAGGAAAAGTGCAGTTGGAGGCGGAACTGGAACAAAGCGCCATTGTAATTACGGAACGGGATAAATGAATTATGAGCTGGAATGACCGCGTAGTCTGGAGTGAAGGACAATTTTTACTGCCGCAGATGTTTCAGCAGCAAGAGCGTTATCTGGAACACGTCATGCATTACCGCAGCCTGCCGCTGACCCCCTTTTTTTGGGGATTCAGCCACTACAATATTGATGGCGAAGCGCTGAACATCGGTAAACTGATACTGAAAGAGGCATCAGGGATTTTTCCTGACGGCACGCCGTTTAACGCACCGGACCACACCCCGCTGCCGCCGCCGCTGACCATCCTGCCGGAGCACCTGAACCAGCAGATTTGTCTGGCGGTACCGGTACGCGCGCCGAACAGCGAAGAAACTACGTTTGACAATAACCCGGAATCACTGGCGCGTTTCTCGGTACACGAACACGACATCCGCGACGCCAACTCGCTGGGACGTGGCGCGCAGTTATTACAGCTCAGTCACCTGCGCCTGCGGCTGCTGCCGGAAAAGGCGGTGACGGGCGCCTGGATTGGCCTGCCGCTGACCCGCATCATCGGGCTGAACCCTGACGGGCGGATAGATATCGACCACGACCTGATCCCGCCCATCATTAATTATCAGGCCAGTTCACTGATGTGTACCTGGCTGTCGTGGATCAACGATCTCATCCGGATGCGGGCCGATTCGCTGGCGGAACGGCTGACAGGCAGCGACAACCACGGCCATGAAGCAGCGGAGGTCTCCGATTACCTGCTGCTGCAAATTCTCAATCGCTTTGAGCCGCTGCTGACTCACCTGGCGAAAACCCCGCTGGCCCCGGAAGTGTTGTATCGCTACCTGTCCGAACTGGCCGGGGAACTCTCCACCTATGTGCGTCCACAAACGCGACGGCCCGCTGAATATAAAGAGTACAAACACCTGACGCCCTATGCCGGGTTGAAATCACTGGTCGATGAGGTGCAGTTCCTGCTGAATGCAGTACTGATCCGGGGCGCGCAGCGCATCGAGCTGAAAGAGGGGACTTACGGCATCCTGAATGCGGTGGTGGCTCCTTCCGATCTTGCCGATTTCAGCACGCTGGTACTGGCGATAAAGGCTTCAATGCCGACCGATGTGCTACTGCAACATTTTGCCGCCCAGACCAAAATCGGGCCATCCGATCGCCTGCCGGAACTGATCCGCTCGCATCTGCCGGGGCTGGCTTTGCAGGTTCTGCCTGTACCACCGCGCCAAATCCCGTTTCAGGCCGGATACATCTATTACGACATCCGCCGCGAGGGAGCATTGTGGGAACACATTGCCCGTTACGGCGGGATGGCCATGCATACCGCCGGGGAATTTCCGGGGCTGGAGACAGAACTGTGGGGAGTGCGCGATAAATGACAGACAGTACCCTGACGCCGCCAGCGGCGGACATGATGTCCTTTTTGTCCACCACGCCGGAGCATAAGGACAGTGAATATGAAACGCCGGTACACACCAGCCAGCGCACGGAACTCAATGTCATCGTTGAAGACGGTCCGGACAGCAAACTCCGGCTGGCTGAAATCAGCGCGGCGGCTAACCCGTTGCTCGCCGCTGCACGGCCTTTATTGTGCGCTCTCGCAGCCATGCCCGCTAAACTGGATGCGGCCCTGGTAGAGCCTTACCGTAATCTGTTGGTACGCGAGATGCATCTGTACCAGACATTATGCGATCAGGCGAACCTGCGGCGCGAGCACGTACTGGCGGTACGTTACTGCCTGTGTACGGCGCTTGATGAAGCCGCTAATAACACAACCTGGGGACGGCGCGGCGTCTGGGCCGGAAAAAGCCTGCTGGTAACATTTCATGGTGAAAGCGAAGGCGGGATAAAACTTTTCCAGATCATCGGGCGTCTGGCGGCCAGCTTCCAGGAGCATGGCAACGTACTGGAGGTTATCTACCACCTGCTGGGGTTGGGATTTGAAGGCCGCTACAGCGTACAGCCAGACGGGCGTAAGCAACTGGACAATATTCGCCAGCAACTGCTGACACAGCTTTCACAGCGTCGCGATCCGGTTATGCCCGCGCTCTCGCCTGACTTTCAGGGGGCGATAAGCGGACGACTGCGGCGGATGCGCCGGGTGCCGGTCTGGCTGAGCGCCGGGATAGCCCTGTTGGCGATGCTGACGCTGTTTGGCCTTTACAGCCACCGGATGGATGTGCAGACCGTCACCGTACAACAGCATATTGATGCGATTGGTATAAAACTGCCGCCGCCGCCCGTGCCGGTTCATAAGCTGCGGCTGAAAATCCTGCTGGCAAACGAAATCGCCCGTGGCCTGCTGACCGTGGACGAAGATGACCAGCACAGTAGGGTGGTCTTCCGTGGCGACGCCATGTTTGTACCGGGACAAAAAACGGTGAGTGACGCAATCCGGCCAGTGATTAACAAAGCGGCGCGGGAAATCGCCCGCGTGGGCGGCGCAGTCACTGTAACGGGTCACACTGACAGCCAGCCCATTCATTCGGCTGAATTCCCATCCAACCTGGTGCTATCGGAAAAACGGGCGGCGGAAGTTGCGGCGTTGCTGACCTCCGGCGGCGTACCTGCCGGACGGGTACATATCGTCGGCAAGGGCGATACGGTGCCGGTGGCGGATAACGGCAGTAAAGCCGGGCGGGCGAAAAACCGTCGGGTGGAAATTCTGGTAGTGGAGTGAATGAATGATAAAAAAATCGACCTATGATGTGTCTCATCATTCGGCAATATGTGGCGTGATGGGGGATTATTATCGGATCTCAGCGATATATCACATAAAACGATCTATCCGTGTTTTTTTGATCATTTTATGTTGTTTATTACCCGGTGGCGTTTTTGCCGGGTCCCTGATTAACGCAGGATTAATTTCCCCCGATAATATCAACCTCAGTACTCAGGATTTCCTGAAATTTTATGCCACTGACAACGTACAGAAAAAAGACAATGCACTGATGTATATGCTGGGGGTGGAGGATGCGACAGAAGGTAAAGCCTGGTGTGGATATGGTCAGGTTGACAGTATAACAATAAACCATACTGTGCTGGCCTGGCTTGATCGGTACTCTGTGAAAAAGCCTGATGCAAGAGCTTCGGTGCTGATAGAGGAAGCATTAGTTAAAAATTTCCCCTGTCAGGGGACTGAACCCTCCGTAAAAATTGCTTCCCGGTCATCTCCTGTGTTATCCCTGACGCCGGATGCGCTTAATCTTTCAGGTAATGACTTTTTTAAATTTTGGGTATCTGGTAATCAACTGGATAAACTCAGGGCGGGTATCTATCTGCTTGGCGTGGAGGATGCAACGGAGAAAAAACTATGGTGTGGATACGATTTATTTAAGACGCTAACATTAAATGAAATTGTCTATGTTTTTCTTAAAAATAAAACCAATGAGGAACTGAATTCTCGCGCGGCTGAACTTATCATAAATAAATTAATAGAGTATCCCTGTAATATATAAAATCATTCAAGTTGCATCAAGGCGGCAAGGGAGTGAATCCCCAGGAACGTACATTAGTTCGTGACT
>CWGO01000049.1_pt4 | contig 8781 bp, 7 predicted proteins | sample 682281 | NCBI WGS metagenome assembly CWGO01 (sample SAMEA3735799, study PRJEB9488) | human gut metagenome | biome: ENVO:mammalia-associated habitat; material: ENVO:feces | place: Malawi | collected 2009-02-27 | reverse complement strand
GTGTTCCCCGCGCCAGCGGGGATAAACCGGTCACGAGGTCTGACGCGGATGTGATGAGTTAGTGTTCCCCGCGCCAGCGGGGATAGCCGTTGCATAATCATAATCTGTGTACCAGTAATGGCAGCTACAAACCTGTAAAGTAAAAAGGCCGCGTTTTCCCGGGGAGGCTTTTAGACAGGAGAAGGCCATGGCGTTAAGGATCAGGGTATTGCTCGAAAATCATAAGGGAGCTGGAGCGGATAAATCGTTGAAGGTCCGGCCAGGGTTAAGCCTGTTGGTCGAGGATGAGTCTACGTCTATCTTGTTCGATACCGGCCCTGATGGCAGTTTTATGCAAAACGCGTTGGCGATGGGGATCGACCTGTCCGATGTGTCTGCTGTGGTGCTTTCGCATGGTCATTACGAGCATTGCGGCGGCGTGCCGTGGCTTCCTGATAACAGTCGAATCATCTGCCATCCCGATATTGCGCGCGAACGTTATGCGGCAATGACTTTTCTCGGTATTACCCGAAAAATAAAAAAATTGTCGTGTGAGGTAGACTATTCACGCTACCGAATGATGTACACGCGTGACCCCCTGCCGATTGGCAAAAACTTTATCTGGTCAGGGGAAATACCGGTGGTTGCGCCTGAAGCCTACGGCATTTTTGGCGGCCACGATGCGGAGCCGGACTCCATTTTGGATGAGGGCGTACTGATTTACCAATCGACAAAAGGATTAGTCATCATTACGGGATGCGGGCATCGGGGGATCGTAAATATTGTCCGGCACTGTCAGAACATTACCGGTATAAAGCGGATTTACGCGCTTATCGGCGGATTTCATCTCCGCTGCGCATCACCGTTCACGCTGTGGCGAGTCAGGCGCTTTCTGCAAGAACAAAAACCTGAAAAACTATGCGGTTGTCACTGTACAGGAGCCTGGGGGCGGTTGTGGCTACCGGAAATAACCGCACCTGCAACCGGTGATGTGCTGCGTTTTTAACACCGCGCTGGACAATGTTTTCACTGATAAAACGTCGTGTGGATGGGCTGGAATCAATTTGGCATCCAGCCCACGCGTTAATAAACCTTATTCGCCGCGATAGACGCAGCCGGCTGTACAGGTCTCTTTCACCATCACGGCGCTCAGTAGCGGCACGACGGGCTTAACCTGATCCCAAATCCATTTCGCCAGCACTTCGCTGGTGGGATTGGACAGCCCTGGAATATCATTCAGATAGTAGTGATCAAGACGATCGTAAGTAGGTTTAAACGCCGCTTTGAGATCCGCGAAATCCATAATCCAACCGGTATGCGGATCGACTTCACCGGTAATTTCGAGACGCACCATAAACGAGTGTCCGTGCAGGCGGCCGCACTTATGCCCTTCAGGCACGTGAGGCAGGCGGTGAGCGGCTTCAAAGGTGAAATCTTTATACAACGTGGTGGACATGATGAACTCTCAGGCAATAAAAAAACCGCCGTAGGGTACCGGAAAGCGCATTTTTTATCATTAACTAAAACCATTCTCCGCCTTGTGACGGGCAATTAATTTAAGAATTTCCAGAAAATTTAATAATTATCAATCAATTATAAAATCGATTTTGGCGTTAATAACGATAACTAAAACAGGTTAGTTCATTTGGTTATTTGTTATTTCCAACCCTTCTTTAATTGTTATTCCTCTCACCGTTAACCTTATCCTCAGTTTGGGATTTATCGCTTATACATTTCATCTTTCAAGCCGCATCTGTGTTGACTGCGTTTACTCACCCCAGTCACGTATTTATGTACGCTCCTGGGGCGCGCTCAGCTTACGGCGAACTTGAATGATTTTGTGTATAGATCCGCTTTGCTTACTGGAACATAACGACGCATGACGACACCGGCTCCACTGACTGGGTTGCTTCCGCTTAATCCGGAGCAACTGGCGCGCCTTCAGGCCGCGACAACCGACCTTACTCCCGAACAGCTTGCCTGGGTCTCCGGCTATTTTTGGGGCGTACTGAACCCGCGCTCAGGCGCTGTTGCCGTCACGCCTGTTCCTGAGCGGAAGATGCCGGGGGTTACGCTTATCTCCGCTTCGCAAACCGGCAATGCGCGTCGTGTGGCGGAAGCGCTGCGTGATGATCTGCTGGCGGCCAACCTTAATGTGACACTGGTGAACGCCGGCGACTACAAATTCAAACAGATTGCCAGTGAAAAACTGTTGGTGATAGTGACGTCCACCCAGGGAGAAGGCGAGCCGCCGGAAGAGGCCGTCGCGCTGCATAAATTCCTGTTCTCCAAAAAAGCGCCGAAACTGGAAAACACCGCTTTTGCCGTGTTTAGCCTCGGCGACACCTCTTATGAATTTTTCTGCCAGTCCGGAAAAGATTTCGATAGCAAACTGGCGGAACTGGGCGGTGAACGTCTGCTCGACCGTGTCGATGCTGACGTTGAATATCAGGAAACTGCCAGCGAATGGCGCGCCCGCGTGGTTGATGTTCTGAAGTCTCGCGCACCTGTCGCGGCACCTTCGCAATCCGTCGCTACTGGCGCGGTAAACGACATCCACACCAGCCCCTATACTAAAGACGCGCCGCTGATCGCGACCCTCTCCGTGAATCAGAAAATCACCGGTCGCAACTCGGAAAAAGACGTTCGTCATATTGAGATTGATTTAGGCGACTCCGGTCTGCGTTACCAGCCGGGCGATGCGCTGGGCGTCTGGTATCAGAACGATCCGGCTCTGGTGAAGGAACTGGTTGAGTTGCTGTGGCTGAAAGGCGATGAGCCGGTGACGGTTGACGGTAAAACCCTGCCGCTCGCCGAAGCGCTGGAGTGGCACTTCGAGCTGACGGTGAATACCGCCAACATTGTTGAGAACTACGCGACCCTGACGCGTAGTGAGGCGCTGTTGCCATTAGTGGGTGATAAAGCGCAGCTCCAGCACTACGCCGCGACCACGCCCATTGTTGATATGGTGCGTTTCTCTCCGGCACAGCTGGATGCTCAGGCGCTAATCGACCTGCTGCGCCCGCTGACGCCGCGCCTCTACTCTATCGCCTCTTCGCAGGCGGAAACTGAAAACGAAGTCCACGTCACCGTTGGCGTGGTTCGTTATGACATTGAAGGCCGCGCCCGCGCCGGTGGCGCTTCCAGCTTCCTCGCCGACCGCGTGGAAGAAGAGGGCGAAGTGCGTGTGTTTATTGAACACAACGACAACTTCCGCCTGCCAGCTAACCCGCAGACGCCGGTCATTATGATTGGCCCCGGCACCGGCATCGCGCCGTTCCGCGCCTTTATGCAACAGCGTGCGGCGGAAGGGGCGGAAGGCAAGAACTGGCTGTTCTTCGGCAACCCGCACTTTACCGAAGATTTCCTCTATCAGGTGGAGTGGCAGCGCTACGTGAAAGAGGGGTTGTTAAGCCGTATCGATCTCGCCTGGTCACGCGATCAAAAAGAAAAAATTTACGTACAAGACAAGCTGCGTGAACAGGGTGCCGAGCTGTGGCGCTGGATCAATGATGGCGCGCATATTTATGTCTGCGGCGATGCCAGGCGCATGGCCGCAGATGTCGAAAAAGCATTGCTGGAAGTGATCGCTGAATTCGGCGGTATGGACCTCGAATCGGCAGATGAATATTTAAGTGAGCTGCGCGTGGAGCGCCGTTATCAGCGAGATGTCTACTAATGAGCGAAAAACATCCAGGCCCACTGGTGGTCGAAGGTAAACTGTCCGATGCCGAGCGCATGAAGCTGGAAAGCAACTATCTGCGCGGTACCATTGCGGAAGATCTGAACGACGGTCTCACCGGTGGTTTTAAAGGCGACAACTTCCTGCTAATACGCTTTCATGGCATGTATCAGCAGGATGACCGCGATATTCGCGCCGAGCGTGCGGCGCAGAAGCTGGAGCCGCGCCACGCCATGCTGCTGCGCTGCCGTCTGCCGGGCGGGGTGATTACTACGACGCAATGGCAGGCGATCGATAAATTCGCGGCGGATAACACGATTTATGGCAGTATCCGTCTGACCAACCGCCAGACCTTCCAGTTTCACGGTATTCTGAAGAAAAACGTCAAGCCGGTGCACCAGATGCTGCATTCGGTCGGGCTGGATGCGCTGGCAACCGCTAACGACATGAACCGTAACGTGCTGTGCACCTCCAACCCGTACGAATCGCAGTTGCACGCGGAAGCCTACGAGTGGGCGAAGAAGATCTCCGAACATCTGCTGCCGCGCACCCGTGCGTATGCGGAGATCTGGCTCGATCAGGAGAAGGTCGCGACCACTGACGAAGAACCGATCCTCGGCGCAACCTATCTGCCGCGTAAGTTCAAAACCACGGTGGTGATCCCGCCGCAAAATGATATCGATCTGCACGCCAACGACATGAACTTTGTGGCGATTGCCGAGAACGGCAAGCTGGTGGGCTTTAACCTGCTGGTTGGCGGCGGTCTGTCCATTGAGCACGGTAATAAGAAAACCTATGCTCGTACCGCGAGCGAGTTTGGCTATCTGCCGCTGGAGCATACGCTGGCGGTAGCCGAAGCGGTGGTGACGACCCAGCGTGACTGGGGCAACCGTACCGATCGTAAAAACGCGAAAACCAAATATACGCTTGAGCGCGTCGGTGTCGACACGTTCAAAGAAGAAGTTGAGCGTCGCGCGGGTATCAAATTCGAGCCGATCCGCCCGTATGAATTTACTGGCCGCGGCGATCGTATCGGTTGGGTGAAAGGGATCGACAACAACTGGCACCTGACGCTGTTTATCGAAAACGGTCGTATCCTGGATTATCCGGGGCGCCCGCTGAAAACCGGCCTGCTGGAGATCGCGAAGATTCATCAGGGCGAGTTCCGTATCACCGCTAACCAGAACCTGATTATTGCCAGCGTGCCGGAAAGCCAGAAAGCGAAGATCGAGACGCTGGCGCGCGACCACGGGTTGATGAATGCGGTGAAACCGCAGCGTGAAAACTCAATGGCCTGCGTGTCGTTCCCGACCTGCCCGCTGGCAATGGCGGAAGCCGAGCGTTTCCTGCCGTCGTTCACGGACAAAGTGGAAGCGATTCTGGAAAAACACGGCATTCCTGATGAGCATATCGTGATGCGCGTGACCGGCTGCCCGAACGGCTGTGGTCGCGCGATGCTGGCGGAAATTGGCTTAGTAGGGAAAGCGCCTGGTCGTTATAACCTGCATCTTGGTGGCAACCGCATCGGGAGTCGTATCCCACGGATGTATAAAGAAAATATCGCCGAGCCGGATATTCTGGCCTCGCTGGATGAACTGATTGGGCGCTGGGCGAAAGAGCGTGAAGCGGGTGAAGGCTTCGGCGACTTTACGGTGCGTGCGGGCATCATTCGCCCGGTGCTCGATCCCGCGCGTGATTTCTGGGAATAACCTGAATTGCCGGATGGCGGCATAAATGCCTTATCCGGCCTACCGCCCGCGTAGGCCTGATAAGCGAAGCGCCATCAGGCAAGGTATACCGCGAGGAACTTATGTCCAAACTCGATCTAAATGCCCTGAACGACCTGCCAAAAGTCGATCGCGTACTGGCGTTGGCGGAAACCAACGCTCAACTGGAAACGCTGACTGCCGAAGAACGCGTGGCCTGGGCGCTGGAAAATCTGCCCGGCGAATATGTGCTTTCTTCAAGCTTTGGCATCCAGGCGGCTGTGAGCCTGCACTTGGTGAACCAGATTCGCCCAGATATCCCGGTGATCCTCACCGATACCGGCTATTTGTTCCCGGAAACCTATCAGTTTATTGATGAGCTAACGGACAAACTCAAACTCAACCTGAAAGTTTACCGCGCGGGCGAAAGTCCGGCCTGGCAGGAAGCGCGCTACGGCAAGCTGTGGGAGCAGGGCGTTGAGGGCATTGAGAAATACAATGAAATCAACAAAGTCGAGCCGATGAACCGGGCGCTAAAAGAGCTGAAAGCGCAGACGTGGTTTGCGGGTCTGCGTCGCGAGCAGTCCGGCAGCCGCGCGCATTTACCCGTTCTCGCTATCCAGCGCGGCGTGTTTAAAGTGCTACCGATTATCGACTGGGATAACCGCACGGTTTACCAGTATCTGCAAAAGCACGGTCTGAAATACCATCCGCTGTGGGATCAGGGCTATCTGTCGGTGGGCGATACGCACACTACCCGCAAATGGGAGCCGGGTATGGCGGAAGAAGAAACGCGGTTCTTCGGGCTGAAGCGCGAGTGCGGGCTGCATGAAGGGTAATTGTCCTTACGCGGCATGATTATACTTGCTGCTATGAAAAATCCGGCAGGCAGCCGGATTTTAAATTGGTTATATACCCAAAATAATTCGAGTTGCTTAAAGGCGGCAAGGGAGTGAGTCCCCAGGAGCATAGATAACTATGTGACTGGGGTGAGCGAGCGTAGCCAACACATAAGCAACTTGAAGTATGAAGGGTATATTACTGACTATCTTTATACCAGTAATATATTACGACTGCACCCATCTTTACCAATGTGCAAAGAACGTTCATGGGTTAGATATAGCTTTTCAAGAATTACATCAATAAACATTTTTTTTGCATGATAGTCGTTATAATCCTGATTAAGTTTTTTTAAAAAACCAGAATTTGTTGGTTTAAACTCTGCAAACGGCGAATAGGTATGTAGTAAATAGGAGATACACGGATGCATCATGCTAAAAGCGACTTCACCTTGTACCTCCTGATAACCTATTTTGCAAAACTGAGTTGTAGGCTCAAAGTTACCGGCATTAATACAGGTCAGCATCGATTTTTCATCTTCAGTAAGCGAGTCCTGCCATTCGACAAGCGGGTGGTCTGGAGCTTCTGCGGGACGCATCATCTCATAAACCGCCGCTTTGATTTGTGCATTGCCCGTCACTTCTTTTCGTAGTGTAGAAATCGACTCCTGAAGTAATTCCGGGTGCCAGGTCATCTTCGCACCAATCACCTCGCATATTTGTAAAAATAACTGTCTCTCCTCTCTACTCATAGATTCTATCACTGCATCATCTGATATATTGAGGATGTCCTTAATATTGCTTTGGCTGATCACCGTGTCGCCGACCATAAGTAAAAATTGTGTCTGAGAAGCGTCCAACTTGATAGTAAACAGATCCTGATGAGCCGGGCAGGCCAGATGTTGTAGCCGTTTAAAGGCGTAAATTTTATTTATATCCTCTATGTTAACTTCCATCTCTCCAGGTTCACCACGGCCCTGTCCGTGAATGATGGAGTGTAACACTTCCAGCGCATGGTCCTTTTTTTCCGCTCTAAAATGATCCTGGACTTTATCCCAGCCCCCCATATGGATTGCTTTTTCTTTATCTGCGCTTAACAGATGAGCAAGCCGACTTTCATTAAGCGTATAATTTTGATGATTACCGAAGCTTAAAGTGACTGGCATAATATTTTCCTTCAAATTTATATTATTCAATATCCGGAGTAAAATATATCGTTCAATTCTCTCTTTTTTATTAAACAGATAAAGTTTACTACAGGAGAGAATTTGAACGACATTATTAATACAGCACATTTATGGTTGGTAATCCTTTGTGGTGACGATAATTCAGACAAAAGGTAGATGATTCGCCGCAAATGGTCGTTTTTTTAAATTTTGGTTTATGCAGGGGGCGTTGGAAGAAGCCTCTTTGATCGCTTCTTCCAGAAGAAAAGAGCGGAAAAATTTATAATAATTATTCGTGGGGTAAATATTTCTGAAGAATATATAAAGTTGAGTGAGCATATTTAAATATAATCTCAGGAAGTGCAATTTTTGTGAGATATATCAACAAAAAAGACCATTAAAAAGGCGTAGAGTGCTTTTATTATCCACATGCTGGAGTTTACGTGTCGATATATCACTATTGGGGAAAGTCTCGACGAGGAGAAAATGACGGCGGTGATGATTACCATTTGCTTTGCTGGCATTCTTTAGATGTTGCGGCTGTGGGTTACTGGATGGTGATAAATAATATTTATTTTATTGACCACTATCTAAAAAAATTAGGCATCCAGGATAAGGAGCAGGCGGCGCAATTTTTTGCCTGGATTTTATGTTGGCATGATATTGGAAAATTTGCTCATTCCTTCCAGCAACTATACCGTCATGAGGCTTTAAACATCTTTAATGAGCCTACACGGCATTATGAAAAAATCGCGCATACCACGCTGGGATACGTGTTGTGGAACTCCTGGCTAAGTGAATGCCCTGAATTGTTTCCTCCTTCTTCGCTTTCAGTTCGTAAAAGTAAGCGCGTTATGGCGCTTTGGATGCCAGTCACTACAGGTCATCATGGACGCCCTCCAGAGGCAATCCAGGAGCTGGACCATTTTCGCCAGCAGGATAAAGATGCGGCAAGAGATTTTCTTCTGAGAATAAAAGCGCTCTTTCCTTTAATTACCTTGCCTGAAGCCTGGGATGAAGATGAGGGTATCGACCAATTTCAGCAACTTTCCTGGTTTATTTCCGCTGCGGTTGTGCTGGCTGACTGGAATGGTTCTGCCAGCCGTTATTTTCCGCGTACTGCGGAAAAAATGCCTGTTGATACCTACTGGCAGCAAGCTCTCGCTAAAGCACAAACTGCCATCACGCTATTTCCCTCAGCGGCGAATGTGTCTGCCTTTACGGGCATAGAAACGCTTTTCCCTTTTATTCAGCATCCCACACCGTTACAACAAAAGGCGCTTGAGCTGGTGTTCCCCGCGCCAGCGGGGATAAACCGCTCGAAGAGTGGTTAAAAACAGAGGCACCTAAGTGTTCCCCGCGCCAGCGGGGATAAACCGTTCTGACAATTGTCCACCCCTCCTACCCGC
>CWGO01000075.1_pt1 | contig 11362 bp, 11 predicted proteins | sample 682281 | NCBI WGS metagenome assembly CWGO01 (sample SAMEA3735799, study PRJEB9488) | human gut metagenome | biome: ENVO:mammalia-associated habitat; material: ENVO:feces | place: Malawi | collected 2009-02-27 | reverse complement strand
AAGCCGAGTCATCCTGCACGACCCACCATCTTTAGATGGTCCGAGTAAAATCTTTCAGGCAGCACCCGTATGGGTCGTTAGCTCAGTTGGTAGAGCAGTTGACTTTTAATCAATTGGTCGCAGGTTCGAATCCTGCACGACCCACCAATTTAACATCAAACTCAGATGTTGAACGTGAAGGATAACGTTGCGTCAGCAACCTGTAGGGCGAGGCGAAGCCGAGTCATCCTGCACGACCCACCATCCTGAATGATTGAAGCAGTAATCCTTATCCAAGGGGTCGTTAGCTCAGTTGGTAGAGCAGTTGACTTTTAATCAATTGGTCGCAGGTTCGAATCCTGCACGACCCACCAATATACAAGGTGGTAACTGGTAGAGAACGTGAAGGATAACGTTGCTTTAGCAACGGCCCGAAGGGCGAGGCGAAGCCGAGTCATCCTGCACGACCCACCAATGTAAAAAAGCGCCCTAAAGGCGCTTTTTTGCTATCTGCGATTTATAAGATTCGAACCTGCCGCAGGTCCGGGTCTCACGCAGTGAGACAACGGAGCCGTTTACGGCGACGGCCCGAAGGGCGAGCGAAGCGAGTCATCCTGCACGACCCACCAGTGTAAAAGAGGGCGCTGGCGGCGCCTTTTTGCTATCTGCAATATGGAAGATTCGAACCTGTCGCAGGTTCGGGTCTTGCCTGATGCGCTGCGCTTATCAGGCCTACAGACGGCACCGCTCACGTAGGCCAGATAAGACGTTACGCCGCCATCAGATACGGGGCTACGTAATTATTGTGACTTTCCTTATTGAATCAGCTATCTTGTTTAGCATATAAAACAAATTAACCGATTGTGGCGTTTATTACGCTTTCATTCGGTTGTTTCGTTAAGTCAGTAAAACGAGAAGCCACGATGAGCGTAATGTTTGACCCACAAGCCGCAATCTCCCCGTTCCCGCCGAAACCAACGCCGTTGAACGACGACGAAAAGCAATTTTATCGTGAGAAAATCAAGCGGTTGCTCAAAGAGCGCAATGCCGTCATGGTGGCGCACTACTACACCGATCCGGAAATTCAACAGTTGGCAGAAGAAACCGGCGGCTGTATTTCCGACTCACTGGAAATGGCCCGTTTCGGCGCGAAGCACGCCGCATCCACGCTGCTGGTAGCGGGCGTACGGTTTATGGGGGAAACCGCCAAAATCCTCAGCCCGGAAAAAACCATTCTTATGCCTACCCTGGCGGCGGAATGTTCGCTGGATTTAGGCTGCCCAATAGACGAATTTAGCGCTTTTTGTGATGCGCATCCTGAAAGAACCGTAGTGGTCTATGCTAACACCTCGGCTGCTGTTAAAGCGCGTGCGGACTGGGTTGTGACCTCCAGTATCGCCGTAGAATTGATTGAGCATCTGGATAGTTTGGGGGAAAAAATTATCTGGGCTCCGGACAGACACCTGGGGAATTACGTGCAAAAACAGACCGGGGCCGATGTACTGTGTTGGCAAGGGGCGTGTATCGTGCATGATGAGTTTAAAACCCAGGCGTTGACCCGTTTAAAAAAAATCTATCCCGATGCCGCTCTTCTGGTTCACCCTGAATCGCCGCAGTCCATTGTCGAGATGGCCGATGCGGTGGGCTCCACCAGTCAGCTTATTAAGGCGGCAAAAACGCTGCCGCACAGACAGCTTATCGTGGCGACCGATCGCGGCATCTTCTACAAAATGCAGCAGGCGGTGCCTGAAAAAGAGCTGCTTGAAGCGCCCACGGCTGGCGAGGGGGCGACCTGCCGTAGCTGCGCGCACTGTCCGTGGATGGCGATGAATGGCCTGAAAGCCATTGCTGAAGGGCTGGAGCAGGGAGGCGCGGCGCATGAAATACAGGTTGATGCGGCGCTACGCGAGGGCGCATTACTGCCGCTCAACCGGATGCTGGATTTTGCGGCTACACTTCGGGCGTAAAGACGGAAATCTTTGGGGGAGAGAATGGATTTTTTTAGTACGCACAACATACTGATTCATATTCCGATTGGCGCTGGCGGGTACGATCTCTCGTGGATCGAAGCGGTAGGAACCATCGCCGGCCTGCTCTGTATTTGGCTTGCCAGTCTGGAGAAGATCAGCAACTACTTTTTTGGACTGGTTAACGTCACCCTGTTTGCGATTATTTTCTTTCAGATCCAGCTTTATGCCAGCCTGTTGCTGCAACTCTTTTTCTTTGCCGCCAATATTTATGGCTGGTATGCGTGGTCGCGGCAAACAAAGGATAATGAAGCCGAGCTTAAAATCCGCTGGCTGCCGTTGCCAAAAGCAATGGCATGGCTGGCGATATGTGTGATAGCTATCGGTTTGATGACGCGATATATCGATCCCGTATTCGCCGTCCTGACGCGCGTGGCCGTCGCCATTATGCAGATGCTGGGGTTACAGGTGACAATGCCTGTACTGCAACCGGACGCTTTCCCGTTCTGGGACTCTTGCATGATGGTGCTGTCTATCGCGGCGATGATTCTGATGACACGCAAATATGTCGAAAACTGGCTCCTGTGGGTGGTAATCAACGTAATCAGTGTGGTGATTTTTGCTTTGCAGGGCGTCTATGCGATGTCGCTGGAATATCTGATCCTGACATTTATCGCCGTGAACGGTAGTCGCCTGTGGATAAACAGCGCGCGGGAGCGAGGATCGCGCGCGCTTTCCCGTTAATGGTGATGAACATGCCCGGATGGCGTCTGATTCAGATGACAGTCCGGGCCGTGACACACTTGATACTCCATCTGAATCGTAGCGTGCGCAATATGGTATTCGTGCATCAGGAAATCCTGGATACGTTCCAGCAGCGCATCATGGTCGTGTGGCGGAATGACCTGAGCGTGCAATGTCATGACCGGTTTTTCGCCGACCATCCAGACATGCACATGGTGTACGTTGCGGACTTCGGGGATTTCCCGGCTTAAATGGCGCTGTAAGGCATTAATATCCAGTGAAACCGGCGCGCCTTCCAGCAATTCGTTGACGCTATCTTTTAACAAACGCCAGGCGCTGCGTAGTACCAGTACCGAAACCAGAATAGAGAGAATCGGGTCCGCTGGCGTCCAGCCCGTCCAGATAATGATCAACGCGGCGACTATTGCGCCGACGGAACCCAGCAAATCGCCCATCACATGTAGCGCGGCAGCGCGCACGTTCAGGTTTTTTTCATCGCTTCCCCGATGGAGTATCCAGAACGCAAACAGGTTCGCCAGCAGACCCGCAACCGCAATCACCATCATCAGATTGCCCGCCACCGGACGTGGCGTGTAAAAGCGCTCTATCGCTTCCCAGACAATGAGAAGGGTAATGACCACCAACGCAATGGCATTCACAAAAGCCGCCAGTGTGGTGAGTCTTAGCCAGCCAAAAGTGTGGCGAACAGTCGGGGGACGACGGGAAAATTGAACCGCCAGCAGCGCAAAGAGAAGGGCCGCCGCGTCGGTGAGCATATGTCCCGCATCCGCCAACAACGCCAGAGAGCCGGAGAGTATCCCGCCCACCACCTCAAGGAGCATAAATCCGGCAGTGACGATAAAGGCGAAAAGCAGGCGACGAGCATTATTATCTTTCGGCAGGTGTGAATCGGCATGAGAGTGTGAGTGCGCCATAACGTCATTCCTTTGTTATTCTCATCAATACTGTAGACATCATACTGATTTTTCGCTGACAAAATAAAAAGGAGAGCGAAAGCTCTCCCGTTATCAGACTTTTTTCTGCATTACTGTGTGGTACCGTCGGTTTTGGTATTCACGTCATTATTGACGCCATTACCGGTTTCCACTTTTTTATTAATATCCGGGCAGCGACCATCTTTACACATGGTATTTTTATGCTCTTCATCCTTGGTCATTCCGTCATGATTCATGGTTGAACCGTCTGGATGCTGCATCGTGCTGTTAGTGTTGCCGTTGGTATTGATGTCGTTGTTATTCACATCATTCGGCGCCACATTCTGGCGGGCGTCCGGGGCAACCTGACCGGCATTTGCCGCCGAGTTCGCCTGGCCATTACTGGATTGCGCGTTAGATTCAGCAGCTAACGCTGCGCCGCTGGCAAGGCCGAGGGTAGCGGTGAGTAAAAGCGTAGTCAGTTTTGTCATTTTCATAAGATGCTCCTGTTATGGTGGATATGTCGGATAACCTCTTCCAACAGTGCACGTGTCAGTCAAATCCTCAAATAAGGGATAAAAAACGTTCGCCGCCGCGGGTTAACGCAGCAGAGAATCTTGCAATAATTCATAAACAGAGTGGTTACAGTTAAAAAGTGTAGGTTAGATCCCATTTTTCGCTACATTTGTGCGTTTTTTTCCTGAATTCCAGGATTATTCCGTTCAAAGTGTAAAAGCCCGTTTACACTATTTAATTGAAGAGATAGATTGGAGGGATTGCATTCATTGGGATAAGTACGGCAACACTGGAATAAACATGAATTATCAGAACGACGATTTACGCATTAAAGAAATCAACGAGTTATTACCTCCGGTCGCGCTGCTGGAAAAGTTTCCCGCCACGGAAAATGCAGCAAATACCGTTGCTCACGCGCGCAAAGCCATCCATAAAATTCTCAAAGGCAATGACGATCGTCTGCTGGTGGTGATTGGTCCTTGTTCAATTCATGATCCGGCAGCGGCGAAAGAGTATGCCGCCCGTTTGCTGGCGCTACGCGATGAGCTTCAAGGCGAGCTTGAAATCGTCATGCGCGTCTATTTTGAGAAACCGCGTACTACCGTCGGCTGGAAAGGGCTGATTAACGATCCGCACATGGATAACAGCTTCCAGATTAACGACGGTCTGCGTATTGCGCGCAAACTGCTGCTGGATATTAACGACAGCGGTCTGCCTGCCGCCGGCGAATTCCTCGATATGATCACGCCGCAATATCTGGCCGATCTTATGAGCTGGGGCGCCATTGGCGCGCGGACTACTGAATCCCAGGTTCATCGCGAACTGGCGTCTGGCCTCTCTTGTCCGGTCGGTTTTAAAAATGGTACTGATGGCACGATTAAAGTCGCCATTGACGCCATCAACGCCGCCGGCGCGCCGCATTGCTTCCTCTCCGTCACTAAATGGGGTCATTCGGCGATTGTGAATACCAGCGGCAACGGCGACTGCCATATCATTCTGCGCGGCGGTAAAGCGCCAAACTATAGCGCGCAACATGTTGCTGAGGTGAAAGAAGGCCTCATCAAAGCGGGACTGACGCCGCAGGTCATGATCGATTTCAGCCATGCCAACTCCTGTAAGCAATTTCAAAAGCAGATGGAGGTTTGCGCCGATGTCTGTCAGCAGATAGCGGGCGGTGAAAAAGCGATTATTGGCGTGATGGTAGAGAGTCATCTGGTAGAAGGAAACCAGAGTCTGGAAAGCGGTCAGCCGCTGACCTACGGTAAAAGCATTACTGACGCCTGTATTGGCTGGGAAGATACCGATGCGCTGCTTCGTCAGTTGTCGGCAGCGGTAAAAGCCCGTCGCGGCTAAGTTTATTTTCTATCCTGTGGTGAAGCGCAGGATAGAAAACATATCGGTCCGGTAACAGTCTACCGGACCGATATTGCCAATATTGATGTATTATTATTTGGCGTACTTAGGTACTTCCTGCTTCTGGAGAGTATTTCCTTCCGAATCAATTCCTACAATGACTCTATAGCGGTCAAAATATAACTTCTTAATGGATTCTGTTCCTAATTCTTCGTAGGCAACAATTTCTACTGATTTAACATGTTTTGTATTAATTGCAGACGCTCCTCCAATCCCGAGTAGCGAAACCCCGCCGTATTTTTTACAAAGCTCAGCGACATAATCAGCACGATCGCCTTTGCCAAGAAACGCAGTTGCCCCTTGTTGAAACATCATTTCTACAAATGGGTCCATACGCGCGGCCGTTGTAGGACCGTTGGAGCCAATAGGTAAACCAGGTCTGGCAGGGCAGGGGCCAGCATAGTAAATCGTTTGGTTTTGAAAATCGACTGGTGATTTTTCTCCGTTACTAAGCGCTACTTCGATTTTTTTATGCGCGGCGTCACGGCAGGTGTAAGCAAATCCAGTGAGAAATAATATATCGCCGACCTTAAGAGTTTTCGCTTTCTCTTTAGTCAATGGTAATGTTAATTCCATCATAGCTTCTCCAGGTATTAAATGATTTCACTAGCGTGGCGGCTTGCATTACATTGGAAATTGATTGCGACTGGCAGTGCAGTGATATGGCAAGGATAGTAATCGACATGCACGCCTAACGCTGTAATACGCCCGCCCATACCTAAAGGGCCGATCCCTGTATTATTCACAGCCTCTAATAATTCAGCTTCGAGCTGGGCATAAAGTGGTTTAGCATTGAACTCACCAAGAGGGCGTAATAATGCTTTCTTCGCCATCCACGAACAGTGATCCATTGTACCGCCAACGCCGATACCAATAATATAAGGAGGGCATGGATTGCCTCCTACACGACGGACAGTTTCCAGAACAAAATCTTTTATACCATCAATACCATCGCCGGGAAGCAATGTTTTAAAAGTTCCCATATTTTCGCTACCGCCGCCCTTTGGCATAACGGTAATTGTCACTCGGTCACCATCAACAATTTCAGTATGTAAAATTGCAGGAGTATTATCATTAGTATTAATACGTTCTAATGGATCTGCAACCATGGATTTTCTTAAGTATCCATTTTCATAGCCCTGGCGAACACCCTGGTTCACCTGATCTTTAAGCGGCTTACCTTCCCAGCATACATGTTGTCCAATTTCCATTATAACGATACAAGTGCCGGTATCATGGCAGCATGCAAGTTGTTCTTTTTTTGCATACTCTCCATTATCAATTAATATCTTAATGGTTTCCTTGCCGATCTTTGACTCTTCTTTATCATATGCTTTACGAAAAGAACACATGAGATTATCATCCAGTTCATAACAAGCTTTTTTTACAAGTTTTTCGATAACCGGAATGATAATTTCTGTATTTAATATACGACTCATACTCCCTCCAGTGCTATGTTGCATTGTTTTATCCATTGATCACATTTTCATGATATTCGTATTCATTGTAGGAAGGAAATATGTTATTTTTATTAAATGATAAATTTTATTTATAGTAGTGGAAAATAGATGGAAATTAGACAATTAGAATATTTTGTAAGCGCTTCTTTGTTAGGTAACTTAACCAGAGTTGCTGAGCGGCATTTTGTTTCTCAACCTAATATCACCATTGCTATTAAGAAGTTAGAGACTGAATTAGGGGTGACATTATTTGATAGAAAGAAAAATAAACTTGTCCTTACTGAGGAGGGCATGTTTTTCTTACAAAAAATTGAACCTATCCTTATTGCGTTAAAAAATAGCGTAGCGGAAATGAAAGATTATCGTAATGAAAATGGTGGTATAGTAACTTTGGGGATCCCACCGATGATAAGTTTGTTTCTTTTTTCACCGCTCTTCAAGCATTTCCGAGAGATTTATCCAGAGATGGAACTCTCTCTTGTTGAAGAGGGGACTTTTGGTTTACATGATAAACTTTCTGCTGGAGAGCTGGATCTTGCTATTGTTATTATTAATGACTGTCCAAAAGAATTAGTTACGGTACCATTAATGACTCAGCAGCACGTGGTATGTATGTCAGATAAACATCCCCTGGCAAAAAAGGATAGTATCGATTGGGAAGATCTACAATATGAGCCATTGATACTAATGAAAAAAGATTCCTGGCATAGAAAAACGATTATTGAAGAATGTACAAAGCGAGGAATTCATACTCATATTTTTCTATCATCAAACAGGGTTCAAACCAACATAGATCTGGTTGCTAAAAATGAAGGAATTTCTTTCATTTTGGACGCTGTCGATCTTAAAGCCGAAAAAGTAATAACCAAGGCCATGACTGAGCCGACTTATGTTACGATTGGTTTGGCCTGGAAGAAAGATAAATATTTATCATATGCAACCAGAGCGTTAATTAAATTCATTGAGGATTATATTAAAGAACATTTTACAATTAAATAATTATATTTGTTCTTCAACAAAAATTTCCCATAGCTCTTCGGCATCTGGAGGCATTCTCTTGGCTGGTCTATAAAGTCTTATTTCTATGGGTACCCATAAATTGCTTTCTTTTTCCGCTGCAGTAACAATAGTTTTAGCCTCTATATCTTGCCTGGCAAGGCTTTGAGGTATCCAGGCAACACCGTCGCCAGATCTGACCATTGCCAATAGTGTTGCTGCCAGATCGGCCACAAAGGCAACATTTATATTATGGGTAATTCTGTTAATAGACGCTGTATTTGCTATTATTCTTCCCAGACCTGATTGTGATGAAAAAGAAAGGTAAGGGAATTGAATCTTATTATTTATATTCCACAACGGTTTTAACGTTTCTGAGTCTGGTTTACTGAATGGAATTAATGTATCAAACCCAAGACGAATGCTCATAAAGTTATTTTTATTTAAATTTAGATGCATATGTGGGTGATGGTGACACAGCAAAAATTGTGAATCTCCCTGCCGCATCATTTTTTCGCACGCATTCAATGAGTCAGATAAAAGACGAAATGAACCAAATTTTGCAATTTTATCACTCTGTTTTAACAAATGCGGTACAAAAGAGAAAGACAAAGCATGCGTTGCTGAAAAAACAAGACTGGGTTGTTTATTACCTGCGGCCTCAAGGGTATCACTTTTCAATGTGTACAAGGAGTGGATCAGTTCGGGAAGCTGGTCTGTAAATACTTCTCCGGCCTTGGTAAGGGTGACTCCCCGTTTACTTCTTTCAAAAAGGGGCGTACCCACCCATTCTTCGAGAGATTGTATCCGACGACTAAATGCGGGTTGAGTCACATATCTTGAGGCAGACGCTTTTGAGAAATTCAACGTTTCTTTTAGAGCCAGACAGTCTTCGAGCCATGTTAGTTCGAGGTGATGCCGATATTGCATAAGCTGCAACCTTATTAGCATTGGATGAGTTTCATTTATATAAGTAGCATTATACACAGACAGATTTTAAGAGGAAATTATTTGATTAAACAGAAACAAAAGCAGTAAGAATATGTTATGCCTTTGTCGGGTAAGTGTTGTTATTTATGTGAGTGTATTCTTTCTCAATAGAAATTAATTAGATGTAATTTTAGTATAACATGTGATTTATGCTTGTTGCAGTTGTATTCATGACTGTAATGAGTTGTTTTTGTACCCTAATAATATAAGGACGTATACATGTCACCAGCGATTATTACTTTGTTGGTTTTAGTGGTTGCAATAATTATCTTTGTTAGCGATCGTCTTCCTATGGGATTAGTTGCATTTATGGTCCCAATGGCACTTTATTTTACCGGTGTTATCGATGCTAAGGATATTTTTGCTTCAATCGTAAATGCGAATGTTATTCTTATCGTCGCCATGTGTGTACTCGGTGCGGCATTTTTTAAAACAGGTTTGGCATGGCAATCAAGTAAAATTTTACTAAAATATGCTAAAACAGAAAGAAGCCTTAGTGTATTGATTTTTCTTATTGGTGGAGTTATGTCTGCCTTTGTTTCTAATAGCGGAACAGTTGCTGTGCTAATTCCTATTGTTTTAGGTATTGCCGCCAGTAGTCAGATTAAGCCTATTAAACTTCTTATGCCTCTGGTTTTTGGGGCAACAATCGGTGCTGATATTTCTATTATCGGTTCGCCAGGAAATCTGATTGCTAAAAATACTATTGAAACTTTTAGTAAGGGAAGTCTGTCGGTGCCATTTTTCGAATACGCTAAAATTGGTATTCCTTTGCTGATTGCATGCTCTATATTTCTCTATTTCTTCGGTTCAAAACTCATCGCAGATCGTGATGGAAATACACAATCTGATTCTCAAATGGATTATAGCCAAATTCCGGCCTGGCATAGAAATTTAACTTTAGCCGTTTTTATTCTGTCTATCGCTGGAATGGTGGCAACTGATTATATTAAGTTTCTGCCTCCAATGCATATTATTGCGTGTTGTGCGGCTATTGTTCTTGTATTTGCTGGCGTTTTGACACAAAAGGAAACTTTTAATTCTTTTGAAACGCTAACTGTTTTCATGCTTGCGTTTATGATGCCTTTAGGAGCCGCGCTTAATTCTACTGGTGCTGGAGAAATGATTGCTAATGCCGTTATTTCAGTAACCGGAGATTCTGGCGTTATGATTATTATGGCGTCATTGTGGATACTTACATGGGCTTTGACTCAAGTAATGAGTAACACTGCAGCATGTACGTTGTTATGCCCGGTAGGATGGACTATCGCACAGTCTATTGGCGCAGACCCTCGTGCAGTTGTTATTGCTGTTTTTATTGCGAGTAGTGTTGCTGTTTGTACCCCAATGGCTATTCCAGCAAACTCAATGATTATTGGCCCGGGGAATGTTAAATTTAAAGATTTTTTAAAACCCGGATTGGCGATTAGTTTGGTTTGTTTTATCGTTAGTATGATTTTACTACCGATATTTTATCCCTTCTATTAATGCCTGATATTACTTTTCTATTTTAGATTATTAAATTTGAGACTTTATTATGAATAGTTCGGTGCTATTAGGTGAAGGCTTCACCCTGATGTTCCTCGGCATGGGGTTCGTGCTGGCGTTTCTGTTCCTGCTGATTTTCGCCATCCGCGGCATGTCCGCCGCCGTCAACCGCTTCTTCCCTGAACCGGTCCCGGTACCGAAGGCGGCACCCGCCGCCGCGCCCGCGGACGACTTCGCCCGCTTAAAGCCGGTGATTGCCGCCGCTATCCACCACCATCGCCGCCTTAACCCTTAATTCACGGAGGAATCCATGACCGTTGCCATTACCGATGTCGTCCTGCGCGACGCCCACCAGTCCCTGTTCGCCACCCGCCTGCGCCTTGACGATATGCTGCCGATTGCCGCTCAGCTCGACGACGTGGGCTACGGCTCGCTGGAGTGCTGGGGCGGCGCCACCTTTGACGCCTGCATCCGTTTCCTCGGCGAAGACCCGTGGCTGCGCCTGCGCGAACTCAAAAAAGCCATGCCCAAAACCCCGCTGCAGATGCTGCTGCGCGGCCAGAACCTGCTCGGTTATCGCCACTACGCCGATGACGTGGTGGAACGCTTCGTTGAGCGGGCGGTGAAAAACGGCATGGACGTGTTCCGCGTCTTCGATGCCATGAACGACCCGCGCAATATGAAAGCCGCCCTGCAGGCGGTGCGCAGCCACGGCGCGCACGCCCAGGGCACGCTCTCGTACACCACCAGCCCGGCGCACACCCTGCAGACCTGGCTGGATTTAACGGAGCAACTGCTGGAAACCGGCGTCGATTCCATCGCCATCAAGGATATGTCCGGCATTCTCACGCCGATGGCGGCGTATGAGCTGGTC
>CWGO01000010.1_pt1 | contig 11627 bp, 6 predicted proteins | sample 682281 | NCBI WGS metagenome assembly CWGO01 (sample SAMEA3735799, study PRJEB9488) | human gut metagenome | biome: ENVO:mammalia-associated habitat; material: ENVO:feces | place: Malawi | collected 2009-02-27 | reverse complement strand
TCCGGTTACGCCAGTAATGAGAGCGACTTTATTCATAGTAATTCCTAATACATATAAATTTAATTTAAAGTAGGTATATTAAGTTAAGACAATAATATAGTAATTATTTTCTTATTGGTAATTCGGGTGTCAAATTTTTCTTTAGCTATCCTGGCACTTTCTTTACCACAGTCGCGAATCAATTCTTTAGATAAAATAAATTTTTCCATCGCCTCTGCAAGAGCATCGCTAGACCACCGTTGTATTAAAAAACCATTAGAATTATTAACAACAGTATCTCTACATCCAGGAACATCGGTAGTTATTACAGCTCTTCCTATAGCCATAGCCTCCTGTGTACTTCGAGGAAACCCTTCTCTATAAGAAGGTAAAACGAAAACACTGCTCTTACTTAACCAATGAGAAACATCATTCACATATCCTACATAGTTAATTATTTCTTCTTTAATAATTGTATCAAGCTCATTTTTTTTTAAACTACCAGGGTTTGCTGGATCAATATTACCCAGCACATTAAACGTCACCCCTTCAAATCTTTCCTTTATATTTTTAGCAGCAGCGATAAATTCATAAATACCCTTTTCTCTGAGCAATCGGCCAATGAAAATAAAAGAAATTGGTTCAAGTGGTGCTGGTGAATACTTGTAATGCTCTAAATTTATTCCAATACCCCCCAATACATATACTTTTCTATCTTCTATACAACCAGCGTTAAGTAAATCATTCTTATCATCTTCATTAAGTACAATAAGCGTATTAATTTTCTTAAAAGCTATTCTATAGAGCAGAATCTGTATTCTTTTTAGGATTTTTGTCGTTTGGGGAATCCCAGATGGTTGTTCGGTAAATAAAAAACCTAACCCTTCAAGCATCGCGATAATTTTATGAACACCAGCATAATATGCGGCAAGCGATCCCCAAATACAAGGCTTAGTAAAATAAGAAAAAACGATGTCTGGTGTTATTTTTTTTATTAGCTTATATAAAAAAATAAAATTAACAAAGTCCTTGAAGGGATTAATTCCTGAGCGACTTATTGTATAATCTATCGGTACGACACCGATATCAATCAATGTCTGCTTCGATTTGTGATCATAATCAACAGATAACGCATATACTTCATGTCCTGCGCTAACTAAATCTTTAAGTAATTCATATCTGAATCCTAATAAAGATTGCACCGTAGTACCAATCATTAATATTTTCATGTTCTTTTTATAAAATTCCGGTTACGATACTGATTATTAAACTCTATAACCATTTGGATTGTGTGATTGCCAGTTCCAAACATCTTGCAACATATCCTCTATTCCATATTTTGCCTCCCACCCCAGGAGGTTTCTGGCTTTTTCAGTATCAGCCCAAGATTTATCTAAATCACCATTTCTTCGCGCGACAATATTATAGGGAATCTCTTTTTTAGTGACGCGCTCAAAAGCTTTAATGATTTGCAAAACGCTATATGCTCGACCTGACCCCAAATTAAAAACATCATAACCTACTTTTGTTGATAACATGTGTTCTAATGTCTTGACATGTCCTTCAGCTAAATCATCTACATGAATATAATCTCGCATGCCAGTGCCATCAATTGTGTCATAATCACCACCATATACATTTAAATATTTAAGTTTTCCAGTGGCAACTTGTGATATATATGGGATGAGGTTATTTGGTATTCCATTAGGATCTTCCCCAATCATACCTGATTTATGAGCACCAGTAGGATTAAAATAACGAAGACTTACTGCGGAAAATAACTCATTAGATTTACAAAAATCCTGCAGAATAATCTCACTAAAATATTTTGATGTTCCATAGGGATTTGTAGTCCCCCCAATTGTATCGTTCTCTTTATTTGGAACAATCGAAGAAGAACCATATACGGTGGCAGACGAACTAAAAATCAAATTATTTACATTTGCACTTTGCATTGCAGCCAGTAGAGTCAAGGTACCTGTGATATTATTATCATAATAAACCAATGGTTTTTCAACAGACTCACTTACTGATTTTAATGCTGCAAAATGTATTACTGCTTCTATCGAATAATTATTAAACACTTCATCCAGGCAATGTCGTTCTTTTATATCACTTTTTATAAATTTTATTTTTTTATTGGTTAAATTCTCAACGCGCCTGATCGACTCATAAGAGGAATTACTTAAATTATCAATAACAATAATATCGTGCCCTTTGGCAATAAGCGCTAAACAAGTATGCGATCCTATATAACCAGCTCCACCAGTGACTAATATCATCATCCGCACCTTTCAATTAAAAATTGAAACACACGCTACCGCCCCTGGCTCATCAGCTACCAGTGCACTGCGTACATATCGACTTGTTACAAACCTCGCCCAGCAGGGCAAAGCTCACTAAAACTTAAACGCTAATTGTCTTATTAATTGCATCCGGAAACAAGGATTAATCTTATAAAATCAGCATTAAAATGCTCTAGATAACCCCTTGTTACTTAAGCCCTTTATACAAAACTAAAACGGCAGTCAACATTCGTTTCAGCCAACTTGCCGCTTCGAATGTTCACTGCCGTTATTATGTTTATCACCAACCATTTATCACGGTTGTTAATACTTATTCATGCAAAAGCTGCTCTATGCTCTTACGGAACTTCGCCCCTTCTTTCAGGTTGCGCAGCCCGTACTTCACAAATGCCTGCATGTAGCCCATTTTTTTACCGCAGTCATAGCTGTCACCCGTCATTAGCATCGCGTCAACCGACTGTTTTTTCGCCAGTTCAGCAATGGCATCGGTGAGCTGGATGCGGCCCCAGGCGCCCGGTTCGGTTCTTTCCAGTTCCGCCCAGATGTCGGCTGAAAGCACATAACGGCCTACCGCCATCAAATCGGAATCCAGCGTCTGCGGCTGATCCGGTTTTTCGATAAACTCCACAATCCGGCTGACTTTGCCTTCATTATCCAGAGGTTCTTTCGTCTGGATAACGGAATACTCCGATAAATCACCTTTCATGCGCTTCGCCAGCACCTGGCTGCGACCCGTTTCATTGAAACGCGCCACCATCGCCGCAAGGTTATAGCGCAGCGGATCGGCGGTAGCATCATCAATAATAATATCCGGGAGTACCACAATGAAAGGGTTATCGCCCACGACCGGACGCGCGCACAGAATAGAGTGCCCCAGCCCTAACGGCTGCGCCTGGCGAACGTTCATAATCGTCACGCCCGGTGGGCAGATAGATTGCACTTCCGCCAAAAGCTGACGCTTAACGCGCTGTTCAAGAAGCGATTCAAGTTCATAAGAGGTGTCGAAGTGGTTCTCAACGGCGTTTTTGGACGCGTGAGTCACCAGTACGATTTCTTTGATCCCTGCAGCCACAATCTCATCGACAATGTACTGAATCATTGGCTTGTCGACGATCGGTAGCATCTCTTTTGGGATTGCCTTGGTGGCAGGCAACATATGCATACCCAAACCCGCTACCGGTATAACTGCTTTCAAATTCATCATTGTTTCTTCCACCTGTAAAATGGTTGCTGAATTATAGCTCTTTAGCTTGTTTTCGCCAGCATGAATTACTCTGCTGCCAGGGATAATGATGGCACGCTCTACATTACGTCTTAGTCGGCACCATAACATTAAGTATGAACAACTTTTTCCCAGGAATTTTCGTAAAAATAACGGTACTTACCCTCCCCGCTTCGGCAGCGAAAAATTCACTGCTTCGACATTCACGGTTTGGTGATTAATCCTGTCGATATCCACGGAACTCTGCCCGTTTTCATTGATGGCATGAACATTAGCGAGGGAAAGCAGCGTGTCCTGGCGGGCCATAAATTGACCACGGACATCTTTACGCAAATCGAAATGCATTTTTAACGCCGGGCCAATCGCTGAAGTTTGCATCACGTTGATATTACGCAAAAAGAGGTGCTGCGGTTGATTATGCAGTTCCAGCGTAGCACGCGTCATCCGCACGTTAGTGATAGCGACAAACGAAGGAGCGTTACCGGAGGAAATTTGAATGCCGCGTAATTTATAAGCAACCTGGCGATTATCCAACCGAATAGCGTTTAATTTAAAGTTTTGCGGAATTGACAGGTATTTGCCTTTAACGACGCCATAGCCGATGAGCATCCCGGCACTATTCGCCATATCAATATTATCAATGACGAAATTATCACAGCCATAAATGGCGATCGTTGCGTTATCAATACCCGAATTTTTACTGAAATCGGGCGTGATGTTTTTGGCTTTGACATTGCGAATGACGAAATGTTTGCCATTTTCTACGTGTACCAGTTGTCGGCAATCAGATCCGGTAATATTGGCCACCACAAAGTTTTTTACTGCCTGGTCTTCAGGATAACTATTGTCATAGGTGCTACCCGCCAGCCCGATGCCGATCCCCCAGTTGATTTTGCCATTGGTACAATCAATGCGTTCGATGACATGATCGGAAATCAGGATATCGCGGTCGTGAATCGCGACATTCCACTCAATGGCGTCCCCCTGTAAATCGCTAAAGCGGCTATGCGTAATCCGCGCGCCATCCATTTGGTTATGAAATCCCTGGCGGAGAATGGCGTAGTTGGCGTGGGTAACGGTGATGTCATCGATAATGAGATTACGCATCACCTGCGGTTCCTTACCGCCGATGAAAATTTGCGCGACGGGGCCAAAGCCGCTCATCGTCACGCCTTTAATCACACAGTCCGACCCGCGAACATCCAGCGTCACATTGTGCAGACTGCCGCCCTGCTCCCCCACCACCTGACACCCGTCCTGCAAAATAAACCGTCCCCGGCCATTCCCACGCACCGCGCCCTGTACCCGCAGCGTTTTTCCCGCCGGAATCGTTATCGCCGCATTGATATTTTCACACACCCATCCTGGCGGCACGACCACAGTCTGTCCGTCGCCGAAGGCCTGTTTGAACGAGGCGATACCGTCATCCGCCGGATAATCCTTAATATCGACGGTCTCGCGAGGTTCACGCGCCTGTACCGGCAAGGCGCGCAGAAAAGGAAGAACAGCAAGCGCAGAACCTGCCGTCAGGAGGGTACGTCGGGAGAATTTAGTCGCGGGCATACCACCTCGTTTATATCGTTTGTAGCAGGCTGGCTAACTGGCGATTAATCGCCTGCTGATTAAAATCTTGCGCCACTTTTTCACGGGCGCGCGTGATCACCGACTCCAGCGTGTCGTGGTCAATCCGGCTGAACTCAGCGAGTCGGGCCGCCAGCGCCTGCGCATCGTTTTCCGGCACCAGCCAGCCGGATTTGCCGGCCTCCACCAGTTCCGGAATACCGCTATGCACGGTAGATACCACGGGAATCCCTACCGCCATCGCCTCCATCAGCGCTACCGGAATACCTTCCATATCGCCATCCGTACCGGTAATCGACGGCAGCAAAAAAACATCGGCGTCATCCAGCATCGCCTTCACTTCATGGCTCGGTTTAAACCCCGGCATCTCAATGACATCCTCTAGCTGATACTGCTCGATGAGCGTGCGCAGCCGACGTTCCCACGGGCCAATGCCCAGAATGCGGTAGCGAAACGCCACGCCCTGCGCTTTCAGTTGCCGACAGGCTTCAATCGCCACATGCAGGCCTTTTTTCTCAGTCAGGCGCGCGACGGAAATCATCTCCAGCGGCATCCCTGGCGCTTTCACCGGACGATGGGTAAAACGCGTCATGTCGACGCCCATGCGCGAAACGACAATCTTTTCCGGCGGACAGCCCATACTTTTCAGGCGACCGGCCCACAGATCGCTGATGGGCAGCATCAGATCGCCACGACGAAACAACTGCTGATACTCCGGCGTGTAATAACTGAGCACTTCGCGGCTGGAAATATCAATCCCGTGGAAAATAGTCGCAATTTTGCCGCGAAGCACGCCCAGTTCGCGTAGTTTGGCCGCCGTCACGCCCGCCGGACCAAAGTGTGCGATGAACACATCCGCCACAAAAGGGTGGCTCACCTGCGCGCAAATCGCGGAAAGGATCAAATTGCGTGATTCATCGCCATAGCGGGTAAAATTGAGCGCTTTCCAGGTCGCCGCCCGATGCAGCCCCGGCAGCGTTTTACATGCCCGGTAGCGCAGTTTCGCCAGCCGTCCCTGGGGCTCATCCTGTAACCAGCGGGTTTTCGCCGCCAGGCCATACTTCTCCCAGGCGGCGTGAGTATGTTGGGTATCGCCTTTTTGTAACGCGACAATCTCCACCTCATGGCCCATATCAATAAACGCAGTAATCTGATTCAGCACAAAGGTTTCCGATGAGAGTGGAAATTTCAGCAGAAAAAAGCTGACTTTCATTGTTCCTCCCGAATTCTGTCGAGAACGGATTTGATCATCGTGAACCCTTTCGCCCGCTCCTCGGTGACGGCGTTAGCCACTTTTGCCTTTAGCGCAGGCAATTGATTGAGCGTATCGGCCACCACGCTTTGTAATGAACCGTTCAGCAAGTGACGGATATCGATGGCCAATTCCGCCAGGCCTAGCTGCTGCATAATCCCGGCGGATTTATGTTCATAATTAATGGCGATAGCGGGCGTGCCAAAATTCATGGAGATAATGGCGGAATGCAGGCGCGTCCCGATGGTCAGTACGCAGGATGCGAGGATCTTTCCGATTTCCACGTCATTGAGTTCGTCCATCGCGATATGGAAATGCTCTGAGTCGTTTACATACTTCGCCATCCGTAACGCAACCATCCGGTCATCACGGTTATAGCGATCGATACTGGTGCAGGTCGACAGCGCCAGTACCTGATAACCGTCCGCAATCAGGCGATTCACGACCTGGGCAAATGCCTGCTCATAGGCCTGCTGAGTGGTGCCCAGGCGTCTATCAAACGGCTCCAGATCGCGCAACGTAATCGCGACGGTTTTGCGGCGCGCGGTGACGTCCAGCCAGTGCTGCACAGCATAACTGGCGACAAACTCGTCGTGACGGCGTTCGACTAACCAGGCAGTATCCACCCCCTGCTCCACTTTCCGGGTATCGATCTGCGCTGCGGTCATCAGATCGCGGCTGACGGTTTCACGCAGGATCAGCGCACTGGTGCGCCCAAAAACATAATTGGCGAGCTGGTTAAAGTCAGGGTTCTGGAAAGGGCCGACGCTATGTCCCACCATATAAATTGGTTTGTTCGCCATAAACGCGCACAGCGGATATTCAAAGTGAGTCAAACCGTATAAGTCGACATAGTTTGAACCGCCCACCTGAATGACGGCGTCATACTGCGCAATAAATTGCGCGAATTCGGCAAATTCCGGCGCGATAGCAAAATTACGCAGCGATCCTTCCTGGGCGACTTTAGACAATAAAATTTTATGCTGAAAACGACGGCGTAATACTTTTTTCACCCGACCGTTAAGTCCTGCCGCCGCCTGCTGTTTCTGACTTAACTGATACAGCGGGTCGGCAATAATCGGGCGCCCCTGCAACCAGGCGGAGCTCACCGGGAAACGGCTCATCACATCCATCTCCGCCTCTGGTGCCTGTTGACGGATGGCATCAAGCAAACCGCGCATAATGGCGCTATCACCACGGTTGCCGCATGTGTGGTTGCCTAAAATTAATAATTTCATAAATAGCCTCTTATATCCCCGTCATCCGACACGTAATAACTTTTTCATTTTTGCACTGCCAACAAGCTGATTTTTAATTTCCATCACCAGCGCATTGCGTGAAAAAATAATCATTAAAATAAAACTCAAAATACCGACTACAACCTGTAGTGCGAATACCCCTGACAACGGTAAATAGCCGTCGACCAGCTTTCCTGCGCCGTAGCTGGTAATAAATGTTGGCAATGAGAGATAAAACGGTAGCCACAGGCTGAGAATATACTGACGATAGCTGGAGCCGAGTACTGGCTTAATCATCACGAAATAGCTCAGAATGGTGTTGATGATTTGCACCACCAGGAACCCCAGCGTCACGCCAATCGCCCCCGCCAGATGGCCGCCAATGAGAATTGCCGGGATAAACAGAAACGTTTTAAAGACGTTGAATTTAAAGCTGATATCCACGCGCGCTTTCGCCATCAGCAGCGAACCAATCGGGTTGCCGACCGAGCGCAACAGCCCCACCACGCACAGCAATTGCAGGATCGGGATAATGCTGTTCCACTTCTCGCCAAACACTAACGGCACAAAATTGTTCGCCACTACCATCAGGCCCAACAGCGCGGGAAAATTGATAATTCCCACCACGGAAAGCAACTTATAGAAGTTGACGCGCAGCTTCTCGGTATCGTCCTGGATTTTGGCGAATGCCGGAAATAGCACGCGAGTAATGATGGGATTAAGCTTCGCCGGCGGCACAACCGCCACGTTGTACGCGAGGTTATATCCCCCGGCGACGCTTGCGCCGAGAATTCTCGCCAGTACCAGCGTCGATAAATTCGTGTTGATGTAATTGACGATACTGTCCGCCGTCAGCCACGCGCCAAAACGCAGGTTCGTGGACACCGATGCCAGCGAAAAATGCAGCCCCGGACGGTAAATCTTGCGGCCAAAGTAACCAAACAGCAGCGTTCGCACCGCGCTGTTCACCAGATAGCCGAGAATCGCGGTTAACGCCAGCGGCCAGTAATGGGCGCTAATCACCGTAAAGGTGAACCCCGCCAGCACGGAGGTCGTTTCGATCATGCCGATCTTATTGAACTCCAGCTCTTTTTGCATCAGCGCACGGAACTGCTGCCCGTGAGGGATCACGATAAACGCCAGCGACAACGTTTTGATTAACGGCGCGAGATCCGGGTTATGCAAAACATGGGCAATCGCATCGCTCAGCCAAAAGACCACCGCAAATACCACAATCCCAAGCCCAACGTTTAGCCAGTAAAGCGTGGTCAGCTCCAGATGCCCAATCGTTTTACGCTGGATAATCGAGTTCGCGATGCCAAAGTCCGAGATCGTGTCGGCCAGCGCGATAATCACCAGCGAGACGGTCAACAGGCCAAACTGGTGGTTGTCGATGATCCGCGCCAGCACCGTCATCTGAATTAACCCCAGACCGATAATCACTATCGTGGCGATAGCCGACCATTTAGCGCCGCTGATCGTTTTTTGTCGTAAACTCATTCTTTTCTCCAGAACCTGTTCACAAGGCGTCATTGGTGCCGCCAGATTGAATACGGACAGCGCGGAAAAACCGGAGCGTACACGCTGCCCTGGTGCAATATGGCAAGTAAAATAGCCTTGTGGGTCAGGTTCTTAATACGCCGCTTTATTAACAAACCCTTTAAAAATCGTCAGAAAAACGATTTTGATATCGAACCAAATACTCCATTCGCGGATGTATTCCAGGTCGAATTCCACGCGTTTTTCCATTTTCTCCAGCGTATCGGTCTCACCGCGCCAGCCATTAATTTGCGCCCAGCCGGTGATGCCCGGCTTCATCTTGTGGCGTAGCATGTAACCTTCAATCAACTGACGATACTGTTCGTTATGCGCCACCGCGTGCGGGCGAGGACCGACGATGGACATCCCGCCGGTTAATACGTTGATAAACTGCGGCAATTCATCCAGCGAGGTACGACGCAAAAAGTTACCTACCCGGGTGACGCGCGGATCGTTTTGCGTCGCCTGGGTAACGACCTTATCGTTCTCCATCACCTTCATTGAGCGGAACTTCCAGACTTTGATCGGCTTGCCGTCCATCCCGTAGCGCGTCTGACGGAAAATCACCGGCCCGGGCGAGCTCAATTTGACCGCCAGCGCAATGCAGCACAGTACCGGTGAGATGAGCAGCAGAATCAGCGACGCCAGCACGATATCTTCTGCCCGTTTAAGCAGACGGTTAATCCCTGATAGCGGCGTGTCATACAGCGGAACGACCGGAACGCCGCTCATCTCCTCCACGCGCGAGTGGAGAATATTAAAGGTGAACACATCGGGAATAAGGATCACCGAGCAGGTGGTGTCGGCCAGCTCGCGCACCAGTTTTTTCACCATGGCGCCGTCGCTCATTGACATGGCGATATAAACATTGTGAATTCGCGAGGCTTTCGCATCGTCAATTAACTGCTCGAAGTTCCCGGCCCAGTCAGCAGAGACGCCGCCCGGTTTAGGATCGTGATAGACGCCCACCACCTCAAAACCCAGCCACGGCTCATTACGGAAGCTATCCAGCAACGCCTGGCCCGCAGGCAAATCTCCGGCGACAGCGACCCGGCGAGTGTTATAACCACGATTGCGTAGCCAGCCCGCGCCGAAACGAATAAATGAACGGCATAACACTAAGCCCAGGCTGGACAGCGCATACCAGGCCAGCCAGGTGGCGAGGCGGTTGTCAAAGTCATCATTAAACGCCACCAGACCGGCGCTGAAGATCAGGCTCAGCGTCCAGTTTTGCAGTAACAGCGTTAACTCTGTCGACATTTTGACGCCGCGCCAGGAGCGATAAAAATCGGTTATCCCGCCCAGCATTTGAAAAACAACCAGCGTAATCAGCGCCACCAACAGGTGCATGTACAGGAATGGCAGTCCACTGACTTCACAGATGAACCACAGCCCGCCAAACATGATGGTGATATCTGAAAAGCGTTGCACCATAGAGATTAACGATGCATTGGTTTTGGCTCGTTCGCGCTTTTTTAGATTTGTCATCGTTGTTCCTGTGATTGGCCCCTTACCCGCAGGCGGTAAGGGGAGATCTGACGTTACTGATTCAGCAGCGCCAGCAGAGTGCGTGTTCGCGCTTCCATCAGCGGAATATCGCCGCGTGATTCCACATTCAGGCGCACCACCGGTTCGGTGTTTGACGAGCGCAGGTTGAAACGCCAGTCGGCGAACGACATGCTGAGACCGTCCGTGCGGTCCACTGCCTGCGCCTCTTCCGCAAAGTGCGCTTCCACCCGCGCGATGGCCGCCGCCGGCTCCGCCAGTCTGCTGTTGATTTCCCCGCTCGCCGGGAACGCCGCCATCCGGTCGCGAACCAGTTCACCCAGCGACTGCCCCTTCAGGCATACCAGCTCCGCCACCAGCAGCCACGGGATCATCCCGCTGTCGCAGTAGGCAAAATCACGAAAATAGTGATGCGCGCTCATTTCCCCGCCATAAATGGCATCCTCCGTACGCATCCGCTCCTTGATAAAGGCGTGCCCGGTTTTTGACATCACCGGCGTCCCGCCCGCCGCCGTCACCACTGCCTCCGTGTTCCAGGTCAGGCGCGGGTCGTGGATAATCTTCGCCCCCGGGTGTTTTTCCAGAAACGCTTCCGCCAGCAGCCCGACGATGTAGTACCCCTCGATAAACTGCCCTTTCTCATCAAACAGGAAGCAGCGGTCGAAGTCGCCGTCAAAGGCGATGCCCATGTCCGCCCCGTGTTCAATAACGGCCTTGCGGGTGTCGTCACGACACTCCGGCAGCAACGGGTTGGGAATGCCGTTCGGGAAGGTGCCGTCCGGGGTGTTGTGGATTTTGATGAACTCCACCGGCGCGCCCAGCGCCTTCAGGCGCGCTTCGATGGCGTCAATGACCGGCCCCGCCGCGCCGTTGCCGGAATTCACCACCAGCTTCAGCGGGGTGAGATTGTTAACACTGATGTAGCCGAGCAGGTGGTCGATGTAGGCGTCGCGCAGGCTGATTTGTCTGTAGCTGCCGCGCGCGGCCTCGTTCACCGGCGGGAA
>CWGO01000042.1_pt1 | contig 12700 bp, 10 predicted proteins | sample 682281 | NCBI WGS metagenome assembly CWGO01 (sample SAMEA3735799, study PRJEB9488) | human gut metagenome | biome: ENVO:mammalia-associated habitat; material: ENVO:feces | place: Malawi | collected 2009-02-27 | reverse complement strand
ACCCCGGTCGGTGGTTCTCATCCCCCCTTGGTTTGGGGGATGCATATAAGCAAAAAGCCCGTACTTTCGTACGAGCTCTTTCTTGAATATGGCGGTGAGGGGGGGATTGACTCGCTTTGCTCGCCCCTTCGGGGCAGCCCGTTCGCTGCGCGCCCGGTCTGTCCAACTGGCTGCGCCGCTACTCAGCCCATCCCTGGGCCTCGCCCCTTCGGGGCCAGAGCAAGCTCTGTTCAAAAACGCTCCCGGCGTTTTTGTGTCGAACCCCGGTCGGTGGTTCTCATCCCCCCTTGATTTGGGGGATACATATAAGCAAAAAGCCCGTACTTCTGTACAGGCTCTCAACTTGAATATGGCGGTGAGGGGGGGATTGACTCGCTGCGCTCGCCCTTCGGGCAGTCTCCTCGCAGGCTCGTCGTCTGTCCAACTGGCTGCGCCAGTTGTCGAACCCCGGTCGGTGGTTCTCATCCCCCCTTGATTTGGGGGATACATATAAGCAAAAAGCCCGTACTTCTGTACAGGCTCTCAACTTGAATATGGCGGTGAGGGGGGGATTCGAACCCCCGATACGTTGCCGTATACACACTTTCCAGGCGTGCTCCTTCAGCCACTCGGACACCTCACCATATTGTATTGCTGCCTGACCACTTGGGGGGCAACGGGGCGCTACTATAGGGAGTTGCGCTAAAACGGTCAAGCAGAATTTACATATTCACTGTCGTTTGCTCATGCAATAGACATAATCCCCGCCCAAACTGGCGCGGGGAGGCAAATTAGCGCTGTGAATCCAACATTTCGTTGTTTTTCACCACATCCTGCGCTTTGCTGTAGCTTTCGATCAGCAGTTGATAGGCCGGGAATACCTGAGTATAAACGTCGGCCCACGCGGCGGCGTCTTCACGGTTCCAGGTGCCTTGCAGCTCAGAGGCGACTGCGGCAGTATCCATCGGTACGACGCCAGCCTGTACGATACGCGCCAGGGTGATCTCCTGCGCCATCTTACTGTAGGTACCGGATGCGTCGATCACGGCAAATACCTTATAACCTTCCGCTACCGCGCTAATGGCCGGGAATGCCATGCACACGCTGGTAATCGTCCCGGCAATGATCAGCGTCTTACGACCCGTCGCTTTTACCGCCTTAACGAAATCTTCGTTATCCCAGGCGTTAATTTCACCTTTGCGCGCAATGTACTGCGCATGTGGCGCATTAGCGTGGATCTCCGGGATCAGCGGGCCGTTCGGACCTTGCGGTACGGATGCCGTGGTAATGACCGGCATTTTCGCTAACGTCGCCATCTTCGCCAACGCCGCGGCGCGAGCGCGTAATTCCGGCATTGGCATATCGCCTACGGTCTGGAAAAGACCGCTTTGATGATCGATTAAAAGCATCACGGAATCGTTAACATCAATTACCGGGCGCAAACCATTAAAATTAGCAGGACTTGACATCGTGTTCTCCTTCATGTTTTCAGATTTGGCCAAAACGGCCGGAGTTGAAATCGCGGACTGCTTCTGCGATCTCTTGTTTCGTGTTCATAACAAATGGGCCGTAACCCACAATCGGTTCATTCAGCGGCTCGCCTGATAACAGCAATACGCTGGCGTCGCTGCTGGCCTCAAGGTGCAGCGTTTTCCCTTGCTGGCTCAATACCACCAGTTGCGCTTCGTTGACCGGCGTCGTGCCGTTCACCGTGATATTGCCTTTCAGTACCACCAGCGCGGTGCTCCATCCTTCCGGCTGTGCCAATGTAAGCTGGCGATTGCGTTGCAGGCGCATATCCCAGACATTGAGCGGCGAGAAAGTGTGCGCCGGGCCTTTTGTCTCTTCATAACGCCCTGCAATGACCCGCACGACTCCGGCGTCATCCGGTAACGTAACGGTCGGGATAACATCGTGGGTAATGCTTTGATAACCCGGGGTGGTCATTTTGTCCTTCATTGGAAGGTTAACCCACAACTGCACCATTTCCAGTTCGCCGCCCCGACGGGTAAACGCGTCGGAATGGAACTCTTCATGCAAAATGCCTGCGCCTGCGGTCATCCACTGAACGTCGCCCGGGCCGATAACGCCGCCGCGACCGGTAGAGTCCCGATGCTCGACTTCGCCACTATAAACAATCGTCACGGTCTCGAAACCGCGGTGTGGATGCTCCCCAACGCCGCGTTTTTCATTACCCGGCGTAAATGTGTGCGGCCCGGCATAATCCAGCAGCAGGAAGGGACTCAACTGCTGCGCATGTGACTGATAAGAAAAGAGTGAACGAACCGGAAATCCATCGCCAACCCAGTGCGGGCGAGGTGCGGTATAGACGCCTGTAATCTGTTTCATGGTGTTCTCCTCAGTGGCGTTGTCTTGATGTGAATAAGCTTATATTCATGACAAAAGCTTCGGTAGTGGCTAAAATGGCTCATACCGTTCCATTAATAGGACAATGTAATGATAAAAACGGATCTCAATGATTTTGCGTGGTTTGTGCATGTGGTCGAAGAGGGTGGGTTTGCCGCGGCGGGGCGTGCGCTTGATGAACCAAAATCAAAACTGAGCCGGCGTATTGCGCAACTGGAGGAACGGCTGGGCGTGCGATTGATTCAGCGAACCACCCGGCAGTTTAACGTTACCGAAGTGGGACAAACATTCTATGAGCACTGTAAAGCGATGCTGGTGGAAGCTCAGGCGGCGCAGGATGCCATTGCCGCATTGCAGGTAGAGCCTCGCGGTATCGTGAAGCTGACCTGCCCGGTGACGCTGCTGCATGTACACATCGGCCCAATGCTGGCGAAGTTTATGGCGCGTTATCCTGATGTTTCGCTACAGCTTGAAGCGACCAATCGTCGGGTGGACGTCGTAGGGGAGGGGGTGGATGTGGCGATTCGCGTCAGGCCGCGCCCGTTTGAAGATAGCGACCTGGTGATGCGCGTCCTGGCTGACAGAGGGCATCGCCTGTTTGCCAGCCCGGATCTTATCGCACGGATGGGAATCCCTTCCGCGCCGGCGGAGTTGAGCCATTGGCCAGGGCTAAGTCTTGCATCCGGCAAGCATATTCACCGCTGGGAACTTTATGGCCCGCAGGGCGCACGTGCGGAAGTCCATTTTACCCCGCGTATGATTACCACCGACATGTTGGCGCTACGCGAGGCGGCGATGGCGGGCGTGGGGCTTGTGCAGCTACCTGTCTTAATGGTGAAAGAACAACTGGCCGCCGGTGAACTGGTCGCGGTGCTGGAAGAGTGGGAGCCCCGGCGGGAGGTTATTCATGCTGTGTTCCCATCCCGGCGAGGGCTATTACCTTCCGTACGTGCGTTGGTCGATTTTTTGACGGAAGAGTATGCGCGGATGGTGGAAGAGTAACCTGCTCGTCATTCATCGACTTAATGGACGCAAAAAAGGCCGGTTAAACCGACCTTTTATCCAGCCGCCCTTCAGGGCGTGAGGAGACAATTAGCGACTACGGAAGACAATGCGGCCTTTGCTCAGGTCGTACGGGGTCAGCTCAACGGTCACTTTGTCGCCCGTCAGGATGCGGATGTAGTTCTTACGCATTTTACCGGAGATGTGTGCAGTAACCACGTGACCGTTTTCTAACTCTACGCGGAACATGGTATTAGGTAACGTTTCGAGAACGGTACCTTGCATTTCAATATTGTCTTCTTTGGCCATCTAATCCTCTGGGGTATCACTACCATAATTTGAACCGGCAAGATAATGCCGAACTTCTTTTGATAAGTAAAGATTTGTGCGTTTAAAACACAGCAAACCAGGTTTAGCACATGATTCCGCGATACACGACAACGCCGCGTTATACACCTTTTCCCTGATACTACCGCCTGATGTATCGACATAAGCGCAACATATAAGGGAACGGTGAAATAAACGATGGGCGTTACCTGACAACGGGCTGCGGGATAATGAGCTAAACCAATTCTGCGGCAGCAATTATAACACCCCAATAAAAAATGTGCCGAAAACATTTACTTCCGGGGAAAAAATAATGTCCGCGGCACCCAAAAACGGGAGGCCAGCGGCTGTTGGCGTAAGGCCGCGAGGTGATCGAGGTAGTCACGACGTGGAATTTCAATGGCACCGAGCGAGGCGGTATGACTATTAAGTACCTGACAATCAATAAGTTTACCGCCGTGGCGGGTAAATTCAGCGCAAAAAACCAGCAGTGCGGTTTTAGAGGCATTCTCCTGGCGGCTAAACATCGATTCGCCGCAAAATAGCGCCCCCTGCGAGACGCCATACATCCCGCCGACCAGTTCCCGATCGCGCCACACTTCAATGGAGTGCGCGTGGCCCAATTCATGTAATCGGCGATAGGCTTCCTCAATACCACGCGTTATCCAGGTGCCTTCGTCACGGTGATTGGCGCATCCATCAATGACCCGATCGAAAGCGTAATTGAGCGTCACGCGGTACGGGGATGCGTTGTGAAAGCGCTTCATGCTGCGACTGAGGTGAAACTTTTCAGGCCACAGCACGGCGCGCGGATCAGGCGACCACCACAGAATCGGGTCGCCCGGCGAAAACCACGGGAAAATCCCGTGCTGGTAGGCCATTAACAACCGGGCAGGGCTGAGATCGCCGCCCAGCGCCAGTAAACCGTTAGGCTCGCGTAAAGCGCCTTCCGGCGAAGGGAAGGCGATAGAATGTCGGGAAAGCTGAACCAGACGCATGACGGCGAAACTCCAGTACGCAAGTCGGATCGTTCAATAATAGCTTACAGACGTTGTTTAAACTGATAATAGCGCCCTTGTCCGGCTAACAATTCTGCATGAGTGCCTCGCTCAATGATGCGCCCGTCGTCCATTACGATGATTTGATCAAAACGGGCCAGACCGCGCAAACGGTGAGTCACCATCAGGACGGTTTTCTCGCGCATCACATCGGCAAGTAATTCCAACATTTCGCTCTCGGTGGTCGCATCCAGCCCCTCAGTGGGCTCATCCAACAGCATTAACGGGGCATTGTGCAACAGCGCGCGGGCGATGGCCAGACGACGAAGTTCGCCGCCGGATAGCAGACGACCGCCTTCGCCGAGCCAGCTATTAAGCCCACTATCTTCGAGCAGATTTTCGAGGCCGACGCGACGCAGCATGTCGGAAAGGACTTCGTCGCTGGCATTGGGCGCCGCCAGTAATAAATTATCACGCAGCGTGGCGCTGAACAGGTGGACACGCTGCGGTACCACGCTGATAGTCCGGCGTAAGGCGGATTCGCTCAGCGAGGATAGCGGAAGATCGTTGAGCAGAATTTCGCCTTGTTGCGGGTCCCAGGCGCGGGTGAGTAGCTGCAACAGCGTTGATTTTCCGCAGCCGGTACGCCCCAGAATAGCGACATGCTCGCCAGGATTAGCCTGTAATGAGAGGGCATTGAGCGCATTAATCGGCTGGTCGGGATAACGAAACGAAACGTCCCGCAGGGTGAGTGTGACCTTTTCCGGCGCGGGAGTTTCTGCTTGCGGAAAGGTCACCTCCGGTTTTTGCTCCGTTAATTCAGTGATACGAAGCGCAGAGGCGATAACCTGCCCCAGATGCTGGAATGCGCCGGTAACGGGCGCAAGCGCCTCGAAAGCCGCCAGCGCGCAGAAGACAAACAGCGCGATGAGCGCGCCGGGCTGCGTATTGCCGCCAACGCCGCCGGAGGCCATCCACAACATTAACATCACCGCCAGCGCACCAATCAGCAGCATTAACGCCTGCGATAAGGCGGTGAGTTCAGACTGTCGGCGTTGGGCCTCATGCCATTGTAATTCGGTGGCTTCCATTTGCGCCCGATAGCGTTTGCTGGCGCCAAAAATGGTGAGTTCCGCCTGGCCCTGTAACCATGACGTGAGCTGCTGGCGATACTGACCTCGTAGATGCGTCAGATTTTGGCCGGTATTTTTGCCGGCGCGATAAAACACCGGCGGCATAATAAACAGCGTCAACAGCATAATGCCGCCCAGCGTGATCGCCAGCGTCACGTCGAGAACGCTAAGCCCCAGGGTGACAATCATAATCACTACAAAAGCGCCGACCAGCGGGGAGATGACGCGCAAATAGAGATGGTCCAGCGTGTCGACGTCGGCAACGATGCGGTTCAGCAGTTCACCTTGCTGATAACGCGCCAGACCCGCGGGGGAGAGTGGTAGAAGTTTGCTAAAGGTATAAATACGCAGATGTTGCAGTACGCGGAACGTGGCGTCATGACTTACCAGACGTTCAAAATAACGACCAGCGGTACGGGTAATGGCCGCGCCGCGCACGCCGGCTGCCGGGAGCATATAGTTAAAACTGTAAATTCCCGCGAAGCCTGCGATAGCGGACGCGGACAGGAACCAGCCGGAAAGCGTCAGCAGCCCGATACTGGCAAGCAGTGTCAGGATTGCCAGCGCAATTCCCAGCGTTAGCATCCATTTATGGCGTTTATAAAGCGTCAGATAAGGGAGTAGCGCGCGCATTTAAATATCCTCCTGACGGTGAGCCAATAACGTCGCAAAAGCGCCGTTGGCGGCGCTGAGTTCGGCATAACTGCCTTGTTCGACAATCGCGCCATCTTGCATAACCCAGATAGCGTCCCAGTCGGCGAGATCTTCCAACTGATGCGTCACCATTAATGTGGTCTGGCGTTTTGACGCCGCTTTTAACGCCTGCATGACGCGTTGCTCGCTGTGAGCGTCCAGGCTTGCCGCCGGTTCATCCAGCAGTAGCAGTTGACAGGGATTAAGTAGCGCACGGGCGACCGCTACACGCTGTGCCTGGCCGACGGAAAGTCTGCTGGCATGATTGCCGAGCGGGGTGTCTACTCCCTGCGGCAGCAGCGGTAAAAACTCGCTTACCCATGCGGCGTCAAGCGCGGCATAAAGTTCCTGCTCGCTGGCGTCCGGGCGCGCCAGTAATACATTTTCGCGTAGCGTCGCTGCAGGTAATTGCGGGTTTTGCCCAACCCAGGAGAGATGCTGGCACCAGGATTCCGGCGAGAGATCGCGAAGCTCGACACCGTTAATACGCAAAGATCCCTGATAGGAGAGAAAACCGGATAATACATTCAACAGAGAGCTTTTACCGGAACCGCTGCGTCCTACCAGGACGGCGCGTTCTCCTGCCGCTAATGAGAAATTCAGCGGCCCGGCAAGCGTTTTGCCTTCTGGCGAGGTGATAATAAGATTGACTGCGTCAATGGTTACAGGTTCGTTTTCCGCCAGCTCAACTTCGCCGCGCGCCGGGTGGGCGAGGGGTGTTTCCAGAAATGTCTTCAGACTATCCGCCGCGCCAACCGCCTGCGCCTTAGCATGATAAAACGTGCCGAGGTCGCGTAATGGCTGGAAAAACTCCGGCGCGAGGATCAAGGCGAGGAACCCGGCGGCGAGCGTCACGCCGGTACCGTAATGACCAAAGTTCAGCTCGCCCAGGTAAGAGAAGCCAAAATAAACGGCGACCAGCGCAATAGAAAGCGAGGTGAAAAATTCCAGCACGCCGGAAGATAAAAAGGCGAGGCGCAGTACTTCCATCGTGCGCTGACGAAAATCCTGCGATGCTGCGCGAATGCTTTCGGTTTCCGCTTCTCCACGACCGAAAATTCGCAGCGTTTCCATCCCGCGCAGACGGTCAAGAAAATGGCCGCTTAGCCGGGCAAGCGCCAGGAAATTGCGGCGGTTGGCGTCAGCCGCGCCCATCCCCACCATTGCCATAAATAGGGGAATGAGCGGGGCGGTGCCCAGCAGAATCAGCGCCGCTGCCCAGTTTGACGGGAAAATCGCCGCCACGATTAAGAGCGGTACGCAAACGGCAAGCGCCATTTGCGGCAGATAGCGCGCATAATAGTCATGCATATCGTCAATCTGTTCCAACACCAGCGTCGCCCAGCTACCGGCGGGCTTGCCCTGAATCCAGGCTGGGCCGGCTTGCTGCAGACGATCCAACACCTGACGGCGGATCTCAAAGCGAATATGTTGTCCGGCATGAAAACCGACGCGCTCGCGCAACCACACCACCCAGGCGCGGAGGACAAAGACCAGTATCAGCAGGATAAAAGGGAGCAACAGCGCTTCCCGTGGAATGTTCTCCATGATCATATGTTGCAGGATACGCGCCATGATCCAGGCCTGAGCGACAATTAATACGCCACTCATGAACCCCAACAGGCGGGAAATATTCAACCACCGTTGGGAGATTACGCTTTGCTGTTTTAACCAGCGGGTCAGCTCTTTTTGACGGGTTTTATTCATTGCACGCTTAGCAGGTGAGTTATTGGAATTTCAGGCAGGACAATGTTACAACGACGCAAAAATAAAGGCGACTTATAGTCGCCTTTTTTACTTTTGTTACTGATTTGTAAAAACTATTTGCTCGCGTCGGCCAGACCATCGAGATAGCGTTCGGCATCCAGCGCCGCCATACAGCCCGTACCTGCAGAGGTGATCGCCTGACGGTAAATATGATCCATAACGTCACCCGCCGCGAATACGCCAGGGATGCTGGTTTGTGTGGCGTTGCCATGGGTGCCGGACTGAACTTTGATATAACCATTTTCCAGCTCAAGCTGGCCTTCGAAGAGCGCCGTGTTTGGGCTATGGCCGATGGCTACGAAAAGTCCGGCGATGTCCAGAGTCTCGATATTATCGCTCTGCTGCGTGTCGCGAAGACGCAGACCAGTAACGCCCATCTGATCGCCGGTCACTTCTTCCAGCGTCCGGTTGGTGTGCAGGATGATATTGCCATTTTCGACTTTATCCATCAGGCGCTTAATGAGAATTTTTTCAGCGCGGAAACCGTCACGGCGATGGATAAGGTGCACTTCCGAAGCGATGTTGGACAGATAAAGCGCTTCTTCAACTGCGGTGTTGCCGCCGCCGATCACCGCCACTTTCTGATTGCGGTAGAAGAAACCGTCGCAGGTTGCGCAGGCGGAAACGCCGCGCCCTTTAAAGGCTTCTTCCGATGGCAGCCCCAGATAGCGCGCGGAAGCGCCGGTCGCAATGATCAACGCATCACAAGTGTACTCTGCGCTGTCACCTGTCAGACGGAACGGACGATTTTGCAGATCCACGTTGTTGATGTGATCAAAAATTATCTCGGTTTCAAATTTTGCCGCATGTTCATGCATGCGTTCCATCAGCAGCGGGCCGGTCAAATCGTTTGGATCGCCGGGCCAGTTTTCCACTTCCGTCGTGGTAGTCAGTTGACCGCCTTTTTCCATACCGGTAATAAGTACCGGCTGTAAATTTGCGCGCGCGGCATACACCGCCGCGGTATATCCCGCCGGTCCTGAGCCCAGAATAAGCAGCTTACTGTGTTTGGTCGTGCCCATGAGATCCCCATAGTTGTTGGCAGACAATGAGCAGAATTGTAGGGAATTTACAGACGTAAAAAAAGAGCATAACGATTTTGTTAACAATATGTGTAATAGCATGAACCGATGAACGGCCGCGACAGCGACGTTATCATCACAAACTTTAATTAAAATCGGTAACTTATAAGGTGACGAAATGACAGTTTACCGCCCTCTCTAATGAATAACTGGCATGTTGTACTAAAAATCGATGTTTTGCTTTGACAATCACCTGCTGTTTTGCGAAAACATTCGAGGAAGAAAAAACTGTGTTATGTATGTGCTGCATAATCATGCATGTAAATACCATGTTTACCGGGCTAGTGAAATCTACGCATGGCGTGGACAGACGCCATTCGTGATGTCGATAGCTGCCGCGAGGCAACGGTCTTCTCACCATAGACCAGGCATTGCGCGCCGTTAATCCCTCTGGGTTTCGGTCTATCGTGATGGGCAGCGACTCTGAACAGTGATGTGAGTAGAGTCAGGCAGGAGTAGGGAAGGAATACAGAGAGACAATAATAATGGTAGATAGCAAGAAGCGCCCTGGCAAAGATCTCGACCGTATCGATCGTAACATTCTTAATGAACTGCAAAAGGATGGGCGTATTTCCAACGTCGAGCTTTCTAAACGAGTAGGACTTTCGCCGACACCTTGCCTTGAGCGTGTGCGTCGGCTGGAGCGACAGGGGTTTATCCAGGGCTATACGGCGCTGTTGAACCCGCATTATCTGGATGCGTCACTTCTGGTATTCGTTGAGATTACCTTAAATCGCGGCGCGCCGGATGTGTTTGAACAGTTTAATGCCGCCGTGCAAAAGCTTGAAGAGATTCAGGAGTGTCATTTGGTTTCCGGCGATTTCGACTACCTGTTGAAAACCCGTGTACCGGATATGTCAGCGTATCGAAAACTATTGGGAGAGACGTTGCTGCGCTTGCCAGGTGTGAACGACACCCGAACTTACGTAGTGATGGAAGAGGTAAAACAGAGTAATCGTCTGGTTATTAAGACACGCTAACACGGAACAGGTGCAAAATCGCTGTAGTTTGATTACACTCCTGTTAATCCATACAGCAACAGTGCCGGGGCAACCCGGTGCTGTTGTCCGTTTTAGCATCGGGCGGGAAAAGCCTGGAACCTGGAGAGCCTTTTTTGAGCCAGGAATATACTGAAGACAAAGACGTCACATTGACGAAGTTAAGCAGCGGGCGCCGACTTCTGGAAGCGTTGTTGATACTTATTGCCCTTTTTGCCGTCTGGTTGATGGCGGCCTTGTTGAGCTTTAACCCTTCGGACCCCAGTTGGTCGCAAACCGCCTGGCATGAACCCATCCATAATTTAGGCGGCGCGCCGGGCGCGTGGCTGGCCGATACACTGTTCTTTATTTTTGGCGTAATGGCCTACACCATCCCTGTCATTATTGTCGGCGGGTGTTGGTTTGCGTGGCGTCATCAGTCTACGGATGATTACATCGACTATTTTGCTGTGTCGCTACGCCTTATCGGCGTGCTGGCGCTGATTCTCACTTCCTGCGGTCTGGCGGCCATTAATGCCGACGATATCTGGTATTTCGCCTCTGGCGGCGTAATTGGCAGCCTGTTAAGCACCACGCTGCAGCCGTTGTTGCATAGTAGCGGCGGAACGATAATGCTTCTCTGTATTTGGGCTGCCGGGCTGACGCTCTTTACCGGCTGGTCCTGGGTCAGTATCGCCGAAAAATTAGGCGGCTGGCTGCTTAATATACTGACCTTCGCCAGCAACCGTACCCGGCGTGATGATACGTGGGTTGACGACGAAGAGTATGATGACGAATACGATGAAGAAACCGACGGCGTGCAGCGTGAATCTCGCCGGGCGCGTATTTTGCGCGGCGCGTTGGCGCGTCGTAAGCGACTGGCTGAAAAATTCAGCAATCCACGGGGCCGTCAGACCGATGCCGCGCTCTTTTCCGGCAAACGGATGGATGATGACGAGGATATTCAGTATAGCGCGCGCGGCGTCGCTGCCGATCCCGACGACGTTCTGTTTTCGGGCAACCGTGCGACGCAGCCGGAATATGATGAATATGATCCGCTGTTAAACGGTCATTCTGTCACCGAACCGGTCGCCGCCGCTGCGGCTGCAACTGCCGTCACCCAGACGTGGGCAGCGTCCGCCGATCCCATAATGCAAACGCCGCCCATGCCGGGGGCTGAGCCGGTTGTCGCGCAACCGACCGTGGAGTGGCAGCCCGTACCGGGGCCGCAAACCGGCGAACCGGTTATCGCGCCTGCGCCGGAGGGGTATCAGCCGCATCCGCAATATGCTCAACCGCAAGAGGCGCAAAGTGCGCCGTGGCAGCAACCTGTGCCTGTCGCTTCCGCGCCGCAATACGCCGCGACGCCAGCGACCGCAGCAGAATATGACTCTCTTGCGCCGCAGGAAACACAGCCGCAATGGCAGGCGCCGGATGCCGAACAACACTGGCAGCCGGAGCCGACCCATCAGCCGGAGCCGGTTTATCAGCCGGAGCCGATAGCGGCTGAACCTTCCCACATGCCGCCGCCGGTTATCGAACAGCCGGTTGCCACCGAGCCTGAACCTGACACAGAAGAGACCAGACCCGCCCGTCCTCCGCTTTACTATTTTGAAGAGGTGGAAGAGAAACGCGCCCGTGAGCGCGAACAACTGGCGGCATGGTATCAACCGATTCCGGAGCCGGTAAAAGAGAACGTGCCGGTCAAACCTACGGTATCTGTCGCGCCGTCCATACCGCCAGTGGAAGCGGTAGCCGCCGCCGCGTCGCTTGACGCAGGTATTAAGAGTGGCGCCCTGGCAGCAGGCGCCGCGGCCGCTGCGCCTGCATTTAGTCTGGCTACCGGCGGCGCGCCGCGTCCGCAGGTGAAAGAGGGGATTGGTCCGCAACTGCCGCGTCCGAACCGCGTTCGCGTGCCGACCCGACGGGAACTGGCATCGTACGGTATTAAGCTGCCGTCACAGAGGATTGCAGAAGAAAAAGCCCGCGAGGCGGAGCGCAATCAGTACGAGACGGGCGTGCAGCTAACCGATGAAGAAATAGATGCAATGCATCAGGACGAGTTAGCCCGTCAGTTTGCGCAGTCGCAGCAGCATCGTTATGGTGAGACGTATCAGCACGATACTCAACAGGCAGAAGATGACGATACCGCTGCGGAAGCTGAATTAGCCCGCCAGTTTGCCGCTTCGCAACAGCAGCGCTATTCCGGCGAGCAACCCGCTGGCGCGCAGCCGTTCTCACTGGACGATCTGGATTTCTCGCCAATGAAAGTATTGGTTGATGAAGGTCCGCACGAACCGCTGTTCACGCCGGGTGTCATGCCCGAGTCAACGCCTGTTCAGCAACCGGTAGCGCCGCAGCCTCAGCCACAGTAC
>CWGO01000067.1_pt2 | contig 18839 bp, 14 predicted proteins | sample 682281 | NCBI WGS metagenome assembly CWGO01 (sample SAMEA3735799, study PRJEB9488) | human gut metagenome | biome: ENVO:mammalia-associated habitat; material: ENVO:feces | place: Malawi | collected 2009-02-27 | reverse complement strand
CTGTTTCAGCCAGTTATCCATAGAATCCACACCGCAGCAAAACGGAGTAAGAATATGTCCGGCATGAAGCGGCTCAGGGGAGGAGATCATTTTTCCTGCTCCCACGGCGCAGGGGTCTGCATGGTTTTACGCAGTGCGGCATTAGGTGAAGGTGTTTGATCCAAACGAGCCAGAAATTCCTGATAGGCCTCTGGATCGGCCATAATGATGCGTTGTTCGATCAGCGCTTCCTCGGCGGCAGCACGGGCAGCTTCCAGCACAAAGTCAGTGCGGTTTTTCCCTCTGGCTTTCGCCGCTCGATCAATAAGATCGCGCTCGGCGGGTTTGATACGCAGGTTCAGGGTTTCGCGTTTCATCGCCATACTGTTTGCGGCTGGCATGGTGTTGTCCTCTTGTGTTTCTGTGGATATTAAGTATACAACACGCGTAACGCAGATGTCATTACGATAAATTTAGAAGGAATAGAACCGGAGTATCGAACCGAAAGGTTTTCTACTCATTTAGAGATTCAGTACCAGGCTGTGCGCTGGCATTCGCTGTGAGTGATTCCTCCTCGGGGCCGACGCAGCAAAAGATTCAATACTGCCGCGCCAAAACACGCAACATTATATAATCAGAAAGCATAAACCTAACGGATACGCACAGTAAGAACCCCAATAACGTGTTACACCGTTTTTCATAAAGCCAACCATACGATTGAATGCGTCCCCTCCCCCTCAAACTTCCGGATATCGCTACGCCATCTACCCGCCGCAGTATATATTTACCGCGTTGTATGCCTTTCCTGGCCGAGAACGTTAATATTTACCTCCAGGATAAACCTTATCACAAATTAAAATCAGATCTTATACCTCATGCTAACTACCTCCATGAAATTAAAGAGCTATTCTCTAAAAGATTAAAGGAAACTATTACTTAATTCAAATTTTAAAGAGATAATTTGATAATAACATGAGCCAATTCTTGTAAATTTCCATCTTTTTTTTATACGCGACATAGTTTTTTAACGATACTATAATATGTAGAAATGCAATATAAAATAGCATTTTCCATAGAAAATGAAAAGATCGCCACCTGATACCTTAAGTTCGCAAATAATTATATAGCTATATATTAGTTTTTTTGAAATATTTTTCAGAATAATTTTTGATTTACACGCACATTTAATAAAAGGAAATTATCATGCTAAAAGTATTTAATCCCTCACCTGTCCAGGTGGGGAGCATTGAATGTTTACAATCAGCGCAAAACTGGCAGAGGAAATCCTTATCACTTCAGGGATTAAATTTACTGCAGTCCGTGCTCATCAAGCTCACCACGGGTAAAATTTCAATTACGACATCGTCCGGGGAGTATATTACGGCATCAGGGCCAATGTTAATATTTTTAGCTAAAGATCAAACCATTCATATCACAATGGAAGAGACTCATGAACAGTTAAATTATAATTTAATTGAATTAGATTCAGCGTCAATAAAAAATGCTTATAATTTTTTTCTGTATGAACATGCAGACTTTTCGGCCCCATTAACAAAACCGACGACAAAACATCTGTTAGCGCCAATAGAAACAGGCGTAGCAAGAGTATTCAACCTTTTACACTCTTCAAATAAAAGCCAGAAATTATCCCAAGATAAAAAGGAATATTTAATAAGATTTCTACTTTCAGAGTTCATCTATGAACCTGAAGCATTTGCCCTCTTTAGAGAACTATCGCAAAATACATTAGCCGAAAATATCTATAATATTATTATAAGCGACATAAGTCGAAAATGGGCGCTCAAGGATATTTCTGACTCACTCTATATGAGTTGTTCCACATTAAAAAGGAAATTGAAACAAGAGAACACCTCATTCAGCGAAGTTTACCTTAATGCGCGAATGAATAAAGCGACAAAACTTCTACGCAATAGTGAATATAATATTACTCGAGTGGCTTATATGTGTGGTTATGATAGTGCTTCTTATTTTACATGCGTTTTTAAAAAACATTTCAAAACTACACCATCGGAATTTTTAGCGTTTTTATCTTCCTCTCGTCATCAATATGTTAATTGAGATATCTGACAATGCAGTATAAGAACAAAGCAAAACATATTAATATAAAAGACGGGATTCTGTTGCTCGCTAAAAAATTCGATCTAACGTTGAGCGAGAAAAAAGTTATTTATTACGTGGCAGCAGGATTATCTGTTAAAAGTTGCTCAAATTTATTAGATCGAAATATAAAAACGATTTCAACACAAAAGAGATCAGCCTATAAAAAAATGGATATTACTACTGATGTTGAATTAATCCATTTGATGCTGAATGAGTTTTATATATCAGTCGATATTACGTAATTTTTCCTAAAATGTTGGTAGAGTGGTAGGCAAGGCAACTCTGGATACCATCTTCAGAGATCGTTCCGCAAACGCTATGGATAATTCTTCGCTGTCTATCGGCTGGCTGACGATAGACTCAACACCGCCAGTACGTTCCATGGAGGATAATAGTGATATCGGCTCCGGAGGCGATAATATCACTAACATCAATACATCAACCTTTATCGGCTCCTCAGAAGCTCACGCAACAATTAAGCTGACTATTGATACACAACCGTCCGCCGAACCAACGTTGGGATCGACTGTTAACAGTCTGGATAACACCGTCACCCTTAAGGGAGTCGTGGAGGCGCATCAGGATATTCAGGTGAAGGTCACGGTCAACGATACGGACTACACCGCCAGTATCAATAACGATATCAGTAACTGACATGTTTCTGTTCCGCAACCCGCTATTCTGTCGGGGGCAAATCAGTACACCATAACGGCCACCGATCCCGCTGGTAATAGCGCCGCCGCCAGTGGAACATTTACAGGTACATCGCCGACGGAAACCCCGGTTAACAAGAGTTCCGGCGTAGATGAAATGATTTCACTTAGCGAGGCGACATGGCATTCGGTAAGTGTTGATGAAGAAAATCATGCCTGATAACTAAACATCACCCTGCGAGGCCTCTTCGGAGGCCTCCTGAAAAAAACAGAGTAATATTTATTGTCTGTTAATTATTACATGGAGAGTTAATTTATAAAAAAAAGCGGCAGACTACGCTGCCGCAAATATGAGGAGGACAATTACCGTTACGCTACACCACAAAGTAATCCGTTACTGAGGTAAGTAAAACATAAATATCCCCAACAATGAATCAACGAATCAAACAATCGTCAAATCATGGTATTAATAACCTTGTTCTGTTTTAGCATACTGTGACAGTAAAAATAGATTTTAGTCATTCTGTATATCACACGAAAATTTATAAAACAGATTTGGTTCACTCACAATATACAAATTATTTTCATTATCCATGGCAATCCCTTCTGGCTGGGGGATATCGTCTCTGAGCCCTGACCACTCCGCCGTCAGGAACAATCGATCGCGCACCCGCCACTCGGAACTGACCTCAAGAATCATTTTTGACTCGTCCGACAACACCAGCAGCGAATCCGTTGGGGCATGGTATTCAAGTCCGGAGACATCGCTCACACTCGCAGTGATGGCAGAAGGCAACGCTCTGGTGATACCATTTTTGCTCATCTCTACTTCTTTGATCATAATGGGTTTTCTTTCTTTTGCTGCATATAATCTCTCATTTTTCGCATCCCATGCCGTACCTTCCAGCCCTTTATTTTTTGCTTTGTCATAGCCCTCAAGCTTCACCATGGAGATTATCTGCATGGCGCCGCGCTGAATATCCACCTGTGTTTTATAGACCGCGCCATCTTTCTCACTGCCTATCTGGAACTGGTTGCCCCCACTCCATGCAATAGACTCCGGGTCGTGGATACCCTGCAGCGGCATCCGCCCTACCAGCTGCCCTTCTGTCGTTAACCAGACCAGTTCAGGGGGATTATTAATAACGGCGAAAAGCATCCTGTCTTCGGCGGAGTAGGTCAAACCTGAAAGGTTACTCTTAACTCCTGCGACTGGTTTTTGCTGAATAACCGCTTTATAGCTACTCAGTGCTAGCGCCGAGGGTTTATCACCATATTTGAGGATCAGTTGATAAACATAGCGTATATCGTCCCTGACCATAAATAAAATCACGCCCAAGAGTACAACCACAATAACGCGTTTTAGTAATCTCATAAAAAATCCATAGCAGATCGCGTCACGACTGATGTCGTAACGCATTTCTTAAAAATAAAGCCGATGTCCGATAGAATCGTTATTCGGTTATGGCGAGCGCCATTAGCATAGGCAAAATGAAATAGTGAGGGTTATCACAAAAAGCCCGATTTTAATCACTAACGTACCCTTTTTGTAAATTGACATAATCAAGAGGAGGGTAGTTTCGGCTAATTATTTAAATAGTACGTCTGCAAATTCGCCCCTGTATGCAGGGCAAATGACAAAAAGTGATAATTAATGAGATGTAACACCGCAATCTGATCTGCTATTGCTGCTCCCACTTCTATTCAACCGGGCAGCAAAAAAATGAAACTCAACCTTATTACCGTCAGCCTGGCTACGCTCGTTGCCGCTGGCGCATTCCCGGCCCATGCCGGTCCTCAGGCGCATGTCGTGTGCGGCTATCACCACACGCTGGGCGATGACGCGATTATGATGTTTGGTAAAGCGAATCAAGCGATGTGGCATGACTTTTTTGGCAACACCCACACCGACGCGGTCTCTACCTACCAGACGTTGCGCGCGCAACCCGATACCACCTGTGATAATAAAGCCGACAGCTCCGCTTACTGGGCGCCGTCCATGAAATTACCTGATGGTGAAATCGTAAATCCGGCCTACCAAAAGACCTATTATCAATCCACAAATGTAGCGCAATATCCGCTCCATCCATTCCCGGCCGGGCTGGAGTTACTGGCAGGCGATCATCACGGTACTGGCCCCAGTTCCGCAATCACCTTTTTATGTGCCAACGGCAAAGGTTACACCAACAAGGTAGGCGAAATATGCGGCCTGCGTAAAGCGGGCGATGCCGTCCAGTTTAATATCGGGATCGCTTTCCCCAACTGTTGGGATGGCGTCAACCTGAAACCGACCCATAGCCACAATAACGCTATCTATGCCGACCACGGGAAATGTTCCGCAGACTATCCGGTAAAAATCCCAACGGTGAATATGAACATCGCCTGGGTACTCCCGCAGATCTCCTCGCTGGATACGTCTAAAGTGGAATTGTCGATGGACCCGGTAATGCATGGCGAAACCCGGGAAGAGCGCTGGGGAAGTCTTTATACCGCCCATGCCGATTTTATGAATGGCTGGACGGAAGATGGCGCGCAGTTTATGACGGATCTGTGTATGAATCAGGGACTGGATTGCGGCACTACGGTTCCTTACGCCTACAGTAAAGCGGAAGAAAATACCTGGGTAAGCAGCGAAGACGACAAGCCTCATGCCAGCGTCGATACCTTGTACGTACAGGATGACTGGACAAATGGCGGACGCACGCAGCACCCGGAAACGCTCACGCTAGTGAAATTTAAGATCCCGCCCCTGCCTGCCAATATGGACGCTTCGCTATTCAAATACCGTATTCGCCTTTTTGGCGGCAAAACGGAAACGAACGGCGCCGATCAAATTTTCTTTTACCCGACCAGCAGTGACTGGCACGTCAGTACCGTGTCCTGGAACAATAAACCGGCGATCAACTACCGTTCCGATGCCGTGTTATATCTGGACCATTCACATGAGTATCGCATGGTTGATGTCGATAAAGCGGTGCGCAAAGCGCTGGCGGAAGGGAAAACGGAAATATCCTGGTATATCGGCGGCGACCGTCAGGGAAATCACTACGACTTCACGCCAGCGGACTCAAAACAGAGCCTGGTGCTGATGCTGACCGGTTTCAAAAAGACGCCGGAGCTGTAATAGTAAACTGTGCCCGCTGACGCAACAGCGGGCACGATGGCGGCACAAGTATTACGGCACGCCATCAAAACCCGGCCAATACCTCAGAAAAACAACCGCTTATTCTCAGGCTGTAGTCCCTGTTGCTGCTGAACATCCTGCAGATAACAGGTCGCTACGACGGCAAGCCGGGCATAGAAGGCGCTAACGGTATTGCGTTGCAGCAATTCCAGATAGCGGAATCCCCAGGGCAGCAGATGCGCCTCCAGTAACCGGTTGGCCGCCACGTTGTCGCCTCGTGCCAGCAGATCGCTACAGGCCAATAGCATCAGGCCAAACTGATCTTCCGGCTCGCGTTCACGGCCAGTGAATACCATTCCCTGCGACTGTAAAAAAGCTCGATAATCGGCGGTGGTTTCCCCCATCAGCAAATTATCTTTTTCCAGATAGACCGATCCCCAGGGCGGGACGGGCATCTTTCCCTGGCCTTCAAACAACACAGAAAATTGCCATGTAAGCGCATCATCATCCGGTAGCGACCATGACGCACACAGTGATTCAATATGTCCGCGATCGCGCCAGGGGTAAAGCTCAGGCAACGTTGGCAAACAATCGAACAACGCTTTCACCTCCGGCCTCTCAGGGGAGTAGTAAAACAGTGCGCCGAGGATACGCGGCAAAACAGCACGGGAAGGCATAGCAATAGCTCCTGAAATATCTCGCCTGATGACGCTACGCTTATCAGGCTTACATGGCATAAACCGGGCAAAAAACTACATTGGCAGCGTCCACAGATTGTAAAACGCAATCCTACCCGCCAACTCCGCCGCGATAACCACCACTGCCGTCATGGCCAGCACCGCAGCGCTCGATTTCAGGCGTGCGCAGACCACCACCCCGACCACGCCCGCCGCCAGCAATATCGCCTGGGCGGTAAACCAGCTATGTTGCGCAGCGGTCAGAGCGCTATCGGCGCTCATCAGCGTCGCCATATAGCCCGGGCGCAGACAAAAGCTCACCAAAATCGCCAATACGCTGACCAGTAGCCCCAGACGGCGCACGCCAAACAATGCCGCCAACGCGCCGCCGCCAATCAACGGCGTCAATATCATCATTGCCGTGGTGTAAGATGAACGCCAGGTCGCCACCGTCGGCAGTTGGTAAATCTGCGGAACGGCGTATAAGAAGACTACTCCGACTATCGCCGCCAACCAGACCAACGCGTTACACAGCGGCGTCGCCCGGTTCAGCAACAAACCGAGCGCCCCCAGACCGCCGAGCGCCGCAAAAGCCGCCGACAAGACAATCTCGTTACTCATCGGCGAATGTCCGACGCGCAGCAGCATATTCAGCGCACGCAGCGGTTGCCCGACGTGGAAGGTGCCGACAATGACGCCAAGCCCAAACAGGCACATCACCGAGAACAGACCAATAGCCTTGCGCCGCGGCGCGACCAGCCCCATTGCGCCGCCAATCAGCAGCAGAATAAACGCGCCGACCGCGCTCTGGGTAAAGACCGTAAAAAAGACCAGCGGTAACTCATGCATGGCGCACCTCCCGAATGTTCATGATTGCGCCTTCCGTATCGCCCGTGGGTCTCGCTTTCGGATGCGGTTTAATAATGAGGTTAGGATGGGTGAACGACGCCGAAGGTAGCGGCGCGATTTGATTCTCCGTGCCATATTTTGCCCGTAATTCATCGACAGGGCCGAAATCCAGCGCTCGCTGCGGGCAAGAATCCACACAAATAGGGCGCAGATTGTTCTCCAGTCGGTCAAGACAACCGTCGCATTTACGCATCACGTTTGCCTGCGTATCAAACTGCGGCGCGCCGTAGGGGCAGCGCATTTCACAATAGCGACAGCCGACGCATACGCTGTCATCCACCACGACCAGACCATCTTCTTTGCGTTTATGCATCGCCCCGGTCGGACAGCCGGAGACACATACCGGCTCATCGCAATGGTTACAAGCAATAGAGAGGTAGTAGGTAAAGGTGTCGTGATGCCAGCTTTCCCCCTCTTTCACCCAGCTTCCGCCGCCATATTCATAGACGCGGCGCAGTTTCGGACCGACATCCAGATCTTTATTATCCTTGCAGCTTACCTGGCAGGTTTTACAGCCTGAACAGCGCGAGGAGTCAACATAAAAGCCATACTGTTTCATCGTACATCACTCCTTAAGCGCGTTTAATTTCAACCAGATTGGTATGCTGCGGATTGCCTTTCGCCAGCGGCGAAGGATGGTGGCTGGTCAGCGTATTGATACAGCCGCCGACATCAACGCCGTTGCCGTCAAGCTGCGTCCACGCGCCCTGCGGCATCGCCGCCACGCCGGGTAAAATGCGCTGGGTCACTTTACAGGGAAGCTCCACCACGCCGCGGTCATTGAATACATGCACCCGATCGCCGGACTTCAGTTGGCGGGCGCTGGCGTCAATCGGGTTAATCCAGACTTCATCCGGCACCGCCTCATGCAGCATCAGCACATTGCTGTAGGTCGAGTGGGTATGCCCTTTGGTATGGAAGCCGCTTAACTGCAACGGATACTTCGCCGTCAGCGCTTTGTTAAGGTGCGACTCTTTCGCCGGACAAAATTCCGGCAATGCGGGAATTCGCTCGCCTTCTGGCAACGTCCACGCTTGCGCCAGATCCGCCAGCGCCTGGGAGTAAATTTCAATTTTGCCCGACGGCGTGGAGAGTGGATTAGCCTCGGCGTCGGCGCGGAAATCGGCAAACGCAAGGCTCTGCTGCTCGGTAGCGATACGCTGGTCAATCACGCCCATCTCTTTCGCCACGCTCCACTCCGGCAGGTATGGACGTTTTTCACGGATCTGCTGATAGTGCATCTCCGCCCACTGCGCCTGAGTTCGGCCCTCGGTATATTGCTCGCGCAGTCCAAGATGCCCGGCGATATCCGCGCAGATGTCATACGTGCTGCGCACTTCCCACATCGGTTTAACGGTTTTCTGAATCGCAATCATATAGTTATGCGATCCCGCCGCATAGGAGCTGTCCACCAGGTCTTCCGCCTCAAGATAGCTGGTCTCCGGCAACAGCAGATCCGCATACATCGCGCTGGGCGTCATATGGTTTTCAATCACGATAATGGTTTCACACAGCGATTCATCCGCGAGAATTTGTCGGGTGCGGTTCGTTTCGCCGTGCTGATTCAGCAAGGTATTACCGGCCTGGTTGAAAAACAGCTTAATTCCGGTTTTTAGCCTGTCCGCGCCTTTCACACCCATTGTCGTCGCGGTCATTTTCTCCGGATGCTGAATGGCGTCCGTCCACAGATAGCAAGGAATAGAGGTTGTGATCGGATTCTTACCGACAGGCAACAATGGCACGCCATACGGCGTACCGTAAGGCCAGTTGCCATTGTTGGTGCCGGGCCGCCCGAAGTGGCCGGTTAACGCTGGCAGCGTCTGAATAGCACGCACGGTTTGTTCGCCGTTGGCATGACGCTGCGGCCCCCAGCCCTGGCAAATATAGCAGGCGCGCGCCGAGGCGATTTCGCGCGCCAGTTGGCGAATACGCGTTGCCGGAATACCGGTGATATCCGCCGCCCATTCCGGGGTTTTCGCGATACCGTCGTCGCCCGTGCCAAGAACATAATCTTTATAGCTGGCGTTAGGCGCAGCCGTGTCCGGCAAGGTGCTACGGTCATAGCCGACGCAATAGCGGTTTACCAGCGCCTCGTCGAGAAGCTGTTCGGTAATCAGCGTATGCGCTATGCCGGCGACTAACGCAGCGTCCGTGGTTGGGCGAATCGGTAGCCATTCGGCGTGTTCGGTAATCACCGAATCGGTATAGCGCGGATCGATAATAATGACCCGGGCTTTCGAGGTCTCCAGCGCCCGGCGCAGCTCTTCAACCTGACCGCCGCCGGACATCCGCGTTTCTGAGAGATTCAGGCCAAATAGCACCACCAGATCGGAATGCGCGATCTGCGTAAAATGGCTACCGACATAATCACCGTGGGTATAAGGCGTGGCGGTGGCGATTTGCGCCGTGGAATAGGTGTTGTGATAATTTAAATAACCGCCGGTGAGATTTAGTAATCTTATCCAGGCGGGTCTGCCCTGCGTGTGATAATACGCGCCGGATTGATAATTATAATAAATAGCTTCCCGGCCATATTTTTCGCTAACGCGCGTTAATTCTGCCGCAATAAAGGCTGTGGCCTCATCCCATGAAATACGTTTAAATTTTCCTTCGCCGCGTTTTCCCACTCTTTTCATCGGATACTTAATGCGATCCGGGCTATAGACGCGCCAGCGACTGGAACGCCCGCGCAGGCAGGGACGAATCTGATGCTCGCCGAATACCGCGTCATCTTTCGCGTCTTCCGGTTCAATACGCACAATGCGATCATTTTTCACGATAACCTTAAGCGGGCATCGGCTGCCACAGTTGACCAGACAGGCGCTGTGCCTGACGGTTTCGCCGTTGGCATCCTTCGGTATCGGGGTATCCTGCGCCTGGGCAGTGGTAGCAAAAGGCAGCGTAATCGCCTGACTTAGCGTCACCGCCGCCCCTACTTTTGCGGTAGCGACAATAGCATCACGTCGGGTTATGGTTGTGTTCAGCCATTTTTTTATTTCCATTTTTTATTTCTCGCATTGCTTCCATAATTATTAATAATATGTAATGAAAACTAATCATAATAGATTAAATATTAGCGCTGATTGATTGTGATCAAACGCATTCTGAACGTCAGTAAAAATAAAATGTGATACCGCATACGTTATTATAAAAATTAATGAAAAATTATTTTATGTAATTCTGATGAAAATAAATTACCCATCACGGTATCCGGCGATATTAATTAACGACATGACGTTTGCCAGTCGACATGAGCAGGTAGCGCCCCCTGCAAGGCAAGACGGGCTTTTCAACACTGGAGCAACATCGCCTATGCCTTTGAATTAGACGCCTCATCAGGGATAATAACCTTACGATTCGTCCGCTCAGGTCCACTATGAAACACTCCCTGCCATGCCGGGCGTTACGCAAACGCCCCATGAAACTCGGCACTACCGTCATTCTGATGGTCAGCGCCGTTTTGTTTTCGGTGCTCGTTGTGGTCCATCTGATCTATTTTTCGCAAATCAGCAGCATGACGCGCGACGCGCTGGCAGATAAAGCGCTGGCGGTGGCTCGCTCGCTGGCGGACTCTCCGGCAGTTCGCGAGGGGCTGAAAAAACCGCCTGCGGAAAGCGGCATTCAGACGCTCGCCGAAGCGGTGAGCCAGCATAATGGCTTTTTGTTTATTGTGGTGACCAACATGCAGGGCATCCGTTATTCGCACCCAGAAACGCAGCGAATCGGCCAACCGTTCAAAGGCGATGACATTCTGCTCGCGCTGCAGGGAAAGGAAAACGTTGCCATTAATCGCGGCTTTCTTGCCAAAGCGCTGCGCGTTTTCACACCGGTTTATGATGAACACCACCGGCAGATCGGCGTGGTAGCGATTGGCCTGGAACTCAGTCACGTTACGCAGCAGATCAACAATAGCCGCGGCAGTATTATCTGGTCCATTCTGTTCGGCGCTCTGGTGGGGTTATTAGGCACGTATGCGCTGGTCAAGGTGCTGAAACGTATCCTGTTTGGCCTCGAACCCTATGAGATCTCAACCCTGTTTGAACAACGCCAGGCGATGCTGCAGTCAATCAAAGAGGGCGTTATCGCCGTGGATGATAGCGGCGAAGTCACGTTGATTAACCATGCGGCGCAGGCGCTGCTCGATTATCGAAAAACGCAGGATGACGCCAGATTATCCACCCTGAGTCATGCCTGGTCGCAGGTGGTGGACATTAGCGAAGTGTTGCGTGACGGTACGCCGCGCCGCGATGAAGAGATCATCGTCAAAGGCCGCCTGCTGCTGGTGAATACCGTTCCGGTGCGCAGCAACGGCGAAATTATCGGCGCGATATCCACCTTCAGGGATAAAACAGAAGTTCGCCAACTGATGCAGCGGTTGGACGGGATGGTGAACTACGCGGATGCGCTCCGTGAACGATCCCACGAATTCATGAACAAATTACATGTGATTCTGGGATTATTGCACCTGAAGAGTTATAAGCAGCTTGAAGCGTATATTATCAAGACGGCCAATAACTATCAGGAAGAGATCGGTTTGCTGCTGGGTAAAATAAAGTCGCCGATTATCGCTGGCTTTTTGCTCAGTAAGATTACCCGCGCCTCTGATTTCGGGCACAGCCTGGTGATAAGCAGCGACAGCCAGTTACCGGATAATAACAATGAAGATCAGGTTACGGTGCTGATTACGGCGCTGGGTAATTTGATTGAAAACGCGCTGGAAGCGTTGAGCCAGGAATCCGGCGGCGAAATCAGCGTCTCGTTACACTACCGTCATGGCTGGCTGCATTGCGAAGTGAGCGATGACGGTCCGGGTATCGAACCTGAGCGCATCGAGGCGATTTTTGAAAAAGGCGTCTCGTCGAAAGGCGCCGAACGCGGCGTCGGTTTAGCGCTGGTTAAACAGCAGGTTGAAGCGCTTGGCGGCGTAATTTCCGTGGAGTCCGAGCCTGGGATCTTCACACAATTTTTTGTACAGTTACCCTGGGATGGAAAAAGGACCAGCCTATGATCAATGTATTAATTGTCGATGACGATGCGATGGTCGCGGAGTTAAATCGCCGCTATGTCGCGCAAATCTCCGGTTTTCATTGTTGTGGAACCGCTTCGACGCTGGAAAAAGCGAAAGAGTTTATCTTCAACAGTGAAAATCACATTGACCTAATCCTGCTGGATATCTATATGCAGCAGGAAAACGGATTGGATCTGCTGCCTGTCCTGCACAGCGCAGGCTGCAAAAGCGACGTTATTGTCATTTCTTCTGCCGCTGACGCCGCCACCATTAAAGATTCGCTTCACTACGGCGTGGTGGATTATCTGATCAAGCCTTTTCAGGCCACGCGCTTTGAAGAAGCGCTGACCGGCTGGCTACGTAAGAAAACGGCGATGGAAAAACGCCAGTATTACGAACAGTCTGAGCTTGACCTGCTCATTCACGGTAATTCATCCAGCGAGCAGGAGCCTCGTCGGCTACCAAAAGGGCTGACGCAGCAAACGCTACGCACCTTATGTCAGTGGATTGATGCGCATCAGGAGCAGGAATTTTCTACCGACGAGTTGGCCAACGAAGTGAATATCTCGCGCGTCTCCTGCCGTAAATATCTCATCTGGCTGGTGAATTGCCATATCTTGTTTACCAGTATTCATTACGGCGTGACCGGCAGGCCGGTTTACCGCTACCGCGTTCAGCCGGAACATTACTCTTTACTGAAACAATATTGTCAGTAAGGATACCGCATAAAGCCGACGCGAAGCGTTATATCCTGGTAACATTTATTATAACAATGCCAATAAAAACGCTATCACATTAATAACAAACCTGGGAAATTGTGTCAGATCAAATATACTCAACCCAGGCCTGTTAACGTTATTTTCTATAATTACAGCGCTATGCGCTGTTTTTAATTTCAAAACGCTAACAAAAGTTAATTAAGTATTATCCCATGCCGAGAGTGTGTATTTTTATTAAAAAAGGGATTTGTCCGGAATTTTCCTGACACTTAAATAAAATTATGTTTGTAGCAATGGAGCTTGTGCTACGCCTATGGACAATACGTATATTGGTGAGCAGATACGCGTCTCCACACGCCATACTAATAATTTAAAAAAATGGCGTGACAATGATCACATAAGTCACATTCTGTTCGATTTATCTCGTGATTTACCTGATGGCGAGACACAAAAATCAAATAATAAACGCCTGTTTTTAAAACAGACAAATCATAATTTACTGCTCTCGCTGACTCCACCTGCCCATCGCCAGAGGGTACTCCCCTCTGAACATCACCATCGCAAGAAAATAATTACTTAAAGCAACTCTGTAAAAAGCTTAATCATTAATCGTCGCCACTGGCGCATTGAATATTCGCCATTTCCTGATGCTCATTCACAAAAATCAGAAGATGGCTGTGATCCATTTATCAAAATTGACTGGGTTTATCGCGAGGATAAATAAAAATGTTATTTAGTATACAGCTTCTCATAATATTAATATGTCTGTTTTATGGTGCCCGAAAGGGCGGGATCGCGCTCGGGTTGTTGGGCGGTATCGGTCTGGTCATTCTGGTGTTTGTTTTCCATCTCCAGCCAGGTAAACCGCCCGTTGACGTAATGCTGGTCATTATCGCGGTAGTCGCCGCGTCGGCAACGTTGCAGGCGTCAGGCGGACTGGATGTGATGTTGCAGATTGCCGAAAAGCTGCTGCGCCGCAACCCCAAATACGTCTCTATTGTGGCGCCGTTCGTCACCTGTACCCTGACGATTCTGTGTGGGACAGGCCACGTGGTCTACACCATTTTGCCGATTATCTATGACGTGGCGATCAAGAATAATATCCGTCCGGAACGTCCAATGGCGGCCAGTTCTATCGGCGCGCAAATGGGCATCATCGCCAGTCCGGTTTCCGTCGCCGTTGTTTCTCTGGTAGCGATGCTGGGCAACGTGACATTTGACGGAAAACATCTGGAGTTCCTCGATCTGCTGTCGATCACCATCCCGTCTACCCTGCTCGGTATCCTGGCAATCGGTATTTTTAGTTGGTTCCGCGGTAAAGATCTGGATAAAGACGAAGCGTTTCAGAAATTTATTTCCGTACCGGAAAACCGTCAGTACGTGTACGGCGATACCGCGACGCTGCTGGATAAAAAACTGCCGAAAAGCAACTGGCTGGCGATGTGGATCTTCCTGGCGGCGATTGCCGTGGTCGCTCTCCTGGGCGCGGACTCCGACTTACGTCCAACCTTCGGCGGCAAACCGTTGTCGATGGTGCTGGTCATTCAGATGTTCATGCTGCTGACCGGGGCGCTCATTATCATCCTGACCAAAACCAATCCTGCGTCTATCTCAAAAAACGAAGTTTTTCGTTCCGGTATGATTGCGATTGTCGCGGTATACGGGATCGCCTGGATGGCGGAAACCATGTTCGGCGCGCATATGTCGGAAATTCAGGGCGTGCTGGGCGAAATGGTCAAAGAGTATCCGTGGGCCTACGCCATCGTTCTGCTGCTGGTCTCCAAGTTTGTTAACTCCCAGGCAGCGGCGCTGGCGGCGATTGTTCCCGTCGCGCTGGCTATCGGTGTCGATCCGGCGTATATCGTGGCCTCTGCGCCGGCATGTTATGGCTACTATATCCTGCCGACCTACCCAAGCGATCTGGCGGCGATTCAGTTTGACCGTTCCGGCACAACCCGTATTGGCCGCTTCGTCATTAACCACAGCTTCATTCTGCCGGGTTTGATTGGCGTGAGCGTCTCCTGCGTCTTTGGCTGGATCTTTGCCGCAATGTACGGATTCCTGTAATGGCCGCGCGCGCCGCCCGGTTATGCGCGGCGCGCGACTTAGAGCCTGGCCCATGAGGTTCTTAATACATTTTCTTACTATTAGGCTGGAAGCACATGTCGAAAAAAGAGTTTATCTATCAGGCGCCTTTCCCGATGGGAGAGGACAAAACAGAGTATTATCTGCTCACCTCCGATTATGTCAGCGTCAGTGAATTCAATGGAGAATCTATCCTCAACGTTGAGCCGCAGGCGTTAACGTTGCTGGCTCAACAGGCCTTCCATGATGCGTCTTTTATGCTCCGTCCTGAACACCAGCAGCAAGTCGCCGCCATTCTCCATGACCCCGAAGCCAGCGAAAACGACAAATATGTGGCGTTGCAATTCCTGAGAAACTCCGAAATCGCCGCCAAAGGCGTTCTGCCGACCTGCCAGGATACCGGCACGGCGATTATCATGGGTAAAAAAGGCCAACGCGTCTGGACGGGCGGCGGCGATGAAGCCGCGCTCTCCAAAGGCGTGTTTAATACCTATATCGAAGATAACCTGCGCTACTCGCAGAACGCGCCGCTGGATATGTACAAAGAGGTCAATACCGGCAGCAACCTGCCAGCGCAAATCGATCTCTATGCCGTCGACGGCGACGAGTACAAGTTCCTTTGCGTGGCGAAAGGCGGCGGTTCAGCAAACAAAACGTATCTCTATCAGGAGACCAAAGCGCTGCTCACCCCAGGCAAGCTGAAAAACTTCCTCGTTGAGAAAATGCGCACGCTGGGCACCGCGGCCTGTCCGCCATACCATATCGCCTTTGTCATTGGCGGCACCTCGGCGGAAAGCACGCTGAAAACCGTTAAGCTCGCCAGCACCCACTATTACGACGCGCTGCCGACGGAAGGTAACGAGCACGGCCAGGCATTCCGCGATCTCCACCTGGAACAGGAACTGTTGGAAGAAGCGCAAAAACTTGGCCTCGGCGCCCAGTTCGGCGGGAAATATTTCGCCCACGATATTCGCGTAATTCGCCTGCCGCGTCACGGCGCTTCCTGCCCGGTGGGGATGGGCGTCTCCTGCTCGGCAGACCGTAACATCAAAGCGAAAATCAACCGCGAAGGCATCTGGATCGAAAAACTGGAACACAATCCGGGCCAGTATATTCCGCCAGCGCTGCGTCAGGCGGGCGAAGGCGACGCGGTGAAAGTCGATCTCAACCGTCCGATGAAAGAGATCCTCGCCCAGCTATCGCAGTATCCGGTCTCGACTCGCCTGTCGCTGACGGGCACCATTATCGTAGGTCGCGATATCGCCCACGCGAAGCTAAAAGAGCGTATTGAATCCGGCGAAGACCTGCCGCAGTATATTAAAGACCATCCCATCTATTACGCAGGTCCGGCAAAAACCCCGGCAGGTTATCCATCTGGCTCATTAGGCCCCACCACCGCAGGCCGAATGGACTCTTATGTCGATCTACTGCAATCCCACGGCGGCAGTATGATCATGCTGGCGAAAGGCAACCGTAGTCAGCAGGTCACGGATGCCTGTAAAAAACATGGCGGCTTTTATTTGGGCAGTATCGGCGGCCCGGCGGCGGTACTGGCACAGCAGAGCATTAAGCATCTGGAGTGTGTCGAATATCCGGAACTCGGCATGGAAGCTATCTGGAAAATTGAAGTAGAAGATTTCCCGGCCTTTATCCTGGTGGATGACAAAGGCAACGATTTCTTCCAGCAGATTGTCAGCAAACAGTGCGCTAACTGCGCGAAATAACCTGGCAGGCCCGGCGTTCTCCCGGGCCGCGTTATCGGTTAATTGCCGGATGGCGCTACGCTTATCCGGCTTATCCGGCCTGCACGAGAGAACATGCTCACGCTTTTACATCGCTGGTCGCTACCACAGAAATCGCCGGGCTATCCGGCTGTTCGACGAATGGCGGCGTTTTCCGGTATTTATCCAGCAGGTGGATCTGAATTTTGCGCAGCATATCGCCGTTCAAACGGTAGTAGCGGAAGTAGAGAACCAACGTCATCATGAAAAACAGTACCGGCAGGACAATCATAATAAACTGCATCCCCTGCAGGGTTTGCGCAGACTGCGCCACGTTCGGCGTGTAGCCAATCAGCCCCAGCACCAAAGCGATAAAGAACGCCGCAAACGCCGAGCCGCCCTTCACGACCATCGTCTGTACGGAATAAGCGATACTCTCGCAGCGAATATTGAGCTTAAATTCCCCATAATCGACCGTATCCGCCACCATGATTACCTGAAGCACCCAAAAGAGCGCGGTCCCGATATTCAGGAAAATACCCGCCGCCACGATTAAAGCGGCATTATGGACATCCGCCAACGCCATCGCGAAGAGCCCTGCGCAACTCAGAACGGGCATCACGGAGGCGCCCGCCCACAATATCCGCCGCGATAACATTTTCACCAGCCGGGGGAAGACAATCAGCGTCAGCAGATTCGCCGCGCCGGCATAAGAAAGGTAATAGGGAAAAAGATCGGCATCGCCAATCACATAGGTGAAGTAGTAGATCGCAAAGCCATTGATAATATTGGAGGCAATGTTATACGCCAGCGCCATTCCCAACAGGCAAGAGAGCTGATCGTTTTTGTATATCAATCCAACGATCGTTTTTAACGTCAGATGTGGGCGGCCCGCCGTTACACCGTTGTCGGAGGAGTACACCTCATGGACGTTGCGTAATGTCACGATAGTCGAGGCGATAAAGAACGCAATCAGCACCAGCGTAAACATCTGAAAGCCGAACCCACGATCCGCTCCGCCAACGTAGTTCACAAACGGCAGCGTTATACCGGCAGTGACGAAGCCAGCCAGACTGGCGAAGAAACGCGGGAACGGCACCAGTTGTTCGCGTTCTCGCTTATCAAGCGTAATGGTCGGCACCAGCGACCAAAATGGGATATCCATAATGGTATACGTCATGCCCCACAGGATGTAGGTTACGCAGACAAACACAACCTGCGCGGTTCCCTCAAAAAGATGAGCGCTGAACAGCAGGAAAAGCACCAGCGAATTGGTTAAGGTGCCGATCAATATCCACGGCTTAAATTTCCCCCACCGCGAACGCGTGGCGTTGACAATCCAGCCCATGATGGGATCGTTTATCGCATCCCAGATTCGCGCGACCAGAAAGAGGGTGCCGACGAGGCCGACCGAGAGTCCCACCACATCGGTGTAGTAATACATCAGGTACATATACACAATGCCGATGGCGAAATCCTTACCAAACGCACCGAACCCGTAACTCAGCTTTGTTGTCAGAGAGATGCTCATAGGGTACCGGGTCGCTGTTACCAGCGCCCGCCTTCTGTTAGTAGAGGTTAAACGCCGGATCTGCCGTCCAGCGCGGCTGGAGATTAACGGCGTAACCAGGCCGGAAGCCAGTCGCCATGCGCGGCGATCAGATCGTCAACCAACGCATAGATTTCTTCGATACCCAGCACCGCTGCGGTATGAGGGTCCATCATCGCCGCGTGATACACGCGATCGCGGTTTTCCGTGAGGATGGCTTCGGTCAACAGCGTTTGCACGTTGATGTTGGTCTGCATCATCGCCGCCAGATGGGAAGGGATCGTCCCCACCTTC
>CWGO01000073.1_pt1 | contig 18874 bp, 13 predicted proteins | sample 682281 | NCBI WGS metagenome assembly CWGO01 (sample SAMEA3735799, study PRJEB9488) | human gut metagenome | biome: ENVO:mammalia-associated habitat; material: ENVO:feces | place: Malawi | collected 2009-02-27 | reverse complement strand
GTGAGCGAGGAAAGCCAACGCACATGCAGCCTGAAGTATGACAGGTATACCCTGTGATAATGTTATCGCTGCCAGTTCAGATAAGTATTGGTGGTAAAGTCTTGGTAGTAAGCGATTGATATGTTTAAGATAATGGTCTGTCTGTTGGTGGGTGTTCCTGCCATTTCTTATGCGCACGATTATGGGTGTGCTACGGTTGGAGCATCAATGGAGTCATCATTATTTGATGCCATAAAAAATGACCTGAATATAGATGTCGCTACTATTATAAAGGATAAAACAAAGGTAGAGATTCTTGATATCTCGCCTGTATCTAAGGTCTATGCAGAATCTCTGGCCAGGATGGATTATGAAAAAGATAAGGCCAAAAATAAAGTGGCAATATTAGATAAAAAATCCTATTTCGATAGTTACTATGAAAATCAGGTTAAATCTATCGTGGCAAAATATACCTATATTAACAAAGATATAGAAAAAGATATTTTCATTGCATCCAGCTTCATGAATGCTGATGAGTGTTCTGTAAGATTTAATGGTTATATTACTTTATCCAGGGAATTTTAAAATATTGATTATTGGGTGGCGAGTCGAAATATAATGCAAAAATTTCTTAGTCTGCTTTTTTCCCGGCGCGCGCTGGCAGTTGTGGGCGTTCTGGTTCTGGCGCTGCTGGTCTGGTTTGTCGGGCCGCTGGTGTCATTTGATACCCTGCGCCCGCTGGCCTCCGTGGGTAGCCGGGTAGTGACCATTGCCCTGTTGCTGATGCTGCTGGTACTGTGGCTGGTCAACTGGTCGATGAGTATCATCGGCATCAGTGTCCTGTGCCTGGCGATTGGCTTCGTCACACCGCTGCTGGCCCTGGGCGATGTCCATCCGTTTGCGCCGCTGTGGGTCCGCCTGACATTAATTGGTTTCATCCTGCTGATGTACGCGCTGTACGGCCTGTACCGGCTGTGGCGTGCGCTGCGTATGGATGAACAACTGCTGCGTCGCTTCCTGCATCCGCGCGGGGAAGAGGTACCGGTGGCTGGCGAGATCAAAGCCGACCTGCGCACCGTCAACCATATTGTCACGCAGGCCATCCGGCAACTGCGGCAGTTGCGGGTGGACATGCCCGGCTGGCGTAAAATCTTCGAGGGAAAACGCTTTCTGTATGAGCTGCCGTGGTTCATGGTGGTCGGCAGTCCCGGCGATGGCAAAACCACGGCCCTGCTGAACACCGGATTGCAGTTCCCGCTGGCGGAGCAAATGGAGCAGACCTCGCGTATCCTGACAGTACCGGGTGGCGGCACGCTACACTGCGACTGGTGGTTTACCAACGAAGCGGTGTTGATTGATACCGCCGGACGCTACGCCCGCCACGATGACGGCGGCGAAGCGAGCGCCGCGCAGCGTAACGCCGGAGAGTGGCAGGGGTTTCTCGGTCTGCTGCGTAAACATCGCCCCGGCGCGCCGCTTAACGGCGTGATCCTGACGCTAAACGTGGCGGATTTAACCGCACAGTCACCGGCGGAACGCCTGGCGGCCTGCGCCGCTCTGCGGGCGCGACTGGCAGAACTGCGCGAGACCCTGGGGATTCGCTTTCCGGTCTATCTGGTGGTCACCAAAATGGATTTGTTGCCGGGGTTCAGCGAGTATTTTCGCACGCTGACCAGCCATCTTCGCGCACAAATCTGGGGCTTTACGTTGCCGTACAGCCGCAGGCGAAAAACGGGCGACCCGCAGGCGCTGCATGCCGCCTGCGCGCAGGAGCTGGCGCGCCTGACGCTGCGGCTGGATCAGGGACTGGATACCCGGTTACAGGAAGAGTACGACCTTAAAAGCCGCCAGCGGCTGTATACCTTCCCGCGTGAGTTCGCCGCCCTCGGCGAGCCGTTGCTGGAGGCTATTGAACAGATCTTCCTCGATTCAAAATTCGATGCCACGCAACTGAATAACACGCTGCGCGGGGTGTTTTTCACCAGCGCCGCGCAGGCGCAGGCCGACGCCGTGGCCGACCAGTTGAGTATCTGGCAGCGCTTTGTCCGGGCGATAAAAACCGCCCGTGGCGAATCATCAGCCTCTCTCCCACACGCTCTGCCGGACGGCAACCGCAGCTACTTTCTGCATGACCTGCTGACACAGTTTATTTTCCGTGAAGCGCACCTGGTGGAGCCAAACCTCCAGTGGGCCTGGCGTTACCGCCTGCTGCGCCTCGGCGGGCACCTGCTGGTACTGGTGCTGGCATTCCTGTTGTGGCAGGGGATGCAGACCAGTCAGCAGACCAACGGCGACTATCTGAATGAAATCAGCGCCCGCGCGACCCGGCTGGACGGTGAAGTGAAAGCCTACACAGGTAAACCGGCGATGGCTCCCGTCCCGGCACTGCTGGATAGCGCAAGGGAACTGTCCGCCTGGCCGGAACTGGACCCGGACGCGCCGCCGCTGACCTGGCGCTACGGCCTGTACAGCGTACCGCCGGTAACCGACAGCGTGGCGTCGCTGTACAACCGTCTGCTGGATCAACTGCTGCTGCCGCCGCTGGTGAAACGGATGGAGTATATGCTGGCGGACGCCATTGCCCGTCAGGACAGTAAAGCTGCGTATGATGCCCTGCGCATCTATCTGCTACTGAATCTGGATAAAGATCACGAAGATAAATACAACGCGGCGGAGATCCAGTCGTGGGTGATTAACGATCTGGGGAACAGCGACAGCGTGGCCGGGTTCGGCGGGCGCGCCGCCGTGCTGACGCATATCGAAGCGCTGTTTGACGGCAGCCGGGTGGTGCATTCACCGTATGAGAAAGATGAGGCGCTGATCCGCCAGGCGCGGGCATTCCTCGACGGTCACACCAGTACCGAGCGTATCTACGCGCGGGCGCTGGCGGCAATGGAGAGCGAAGCGCCGCAGGAGTTCACGCTGGTACGCGCCGTCGGCGCGGATGCGGGAACGGTCTTTGTGCGTAGCAACGGCGCGCCGCTGGATCGGGGCGTGCCGGGTATTTTTACCCGTGAAGGATACCGGGAGCTGTTCGACAAACGATTACCGGAATTTGTGGCGGCGGCGACGGCGAACGATGGCTGGGTGATGGGCCGGGAGAGTACGCCAAAAAAGCTGACTGACAGCCTGCGCAGCCAGATACCGGGGCAGGAGCAGTCTGTCGCCCGCGAAGTCCGCCGTTTGTACCTGACGGAATATGCCCGCCGCTGGCAGGATTTTCTGGACAGTATCCATAGTATCAACAGTGCCGGGGAAGAGGGCAGTTCCGGCCTGGCCTATGATTTACAGGTGCTGCGCACCCTGGCGTCGCCGGACTCACCGCTGATGCGGCTGGGAAAAGCGGTGGTGGAGCAGACCACGCTGGTGCCGCCGCCGGACCCGCAGGCCAGACAGAAACAACTGGCGCAGCGCGCATCCGGTAACGCGGGGAAAGTGGTACAGACGGCAAAACTGTTCCAGGATATTCACCCGGAAGAACGGCTGGAAAAAACGCTGGTGGATGACCGTTTCGCCGCGCTGCGCGAGGTCATTGCCGGGCGGACGGACGGCGGACAGAGCGGCGGTGGGACGATGCAGATCGCTTCGCTGCTGACCATGCTCAACGAGTATTACACCCAACTGACCATTGCTGATAGCGCGCTGGCGGCGGGGACGTTGCCAGCGCGCATTACTGCCGCAGACAAGTTGCAACTGGAGGCGGCGAAACTGCCTGCGCCGCTGAAAAACATCCTGCTGGATCTGACGAAGCAGGGAACGCGCAAAATCAACGCCGGGACCGGCGACGTGCTGAACACCCAGATGGAGGCGATGATGGGCGACGACTGCCGTGACGCCATCGACGGGCGCTATCCGTTCGCCGACAGTCCGCAGGAGGTCAGCGCCGAGGACTTTAACCGCATCTTCGCCAGCGGCGGCGTACTGGATGCTTTCTGGAGCAAACAACTGGCTCCGCTGGCGGACACCGCCAGCGACCCGTGGCGCTACAAACCGACCGAAGGCAACATGACATTGCAGGGGCCGGATCTGACGCCGTTTCAGCAGGCGAAGCAGATCCGCAGCGTATTTTTTAACAGCGAGGGCGGGAAAAAATTTTCCTGGTCGATGCAGATTAGCGTGGTGGATATGGACCCGGCCATCACGGAACTGGTGATTGATATCGATGGTCAGGTGCTGCGCTACGCCCATGGTCCGGACCGTCCCCTGAAAGTAACGTGGCCGGGACCGCGCAACGGCTCGATGGCGGAAATCACCGCCAGCCCGCGTATTCGCCAGGACACCTCAACGCTACTGACCGGCGGGCCGTGGGCGCTGTTTCATCTGCTGGACGCCGGAATGGTACAGGAAACGGCGGTGCGGGGGCGCCAATTGGTGGAATATGATTTTGACGGTCGCCGGGTGGTGCTGGAAATCACTGCCGGGCGGGATTTTAACCCGGTCAGCCGGGAGCTGTTGCAGAACTTCAGTTGTCCGGCGAGGGCGTTGTAATGCGCCGGCCAGCGGTGGTATCAGCCCCGGCGATGTTCGGCAGGCTGCCGGACCAGCGCGACTATGTGCGCTGGCGGGTGGGCGCTGAAGAGGGACGAATATGGCAGGACTGGCTGAACCGCCAGACATGGGTGGGCAGCGGGCGGCATATCGTGTTGCCGGAAGGCCAGACGACCGATGAAGAGCGTGACGGCTGGATGCACCTGTCGCCGCGTGGCGAACATGATATGCCCGCGCCGGAACACCATCCGCTGCCGTGGAGCTTTGTGATGTCGCCGGGATTTTTGCCGATGGGTGGGACGACTGACTGGCTGACCGGAGTGCTGATGGCGTCACGGGATAGCGTGGGACGCCCGTGGCCGCTGGTGATTTACCAGCGTTGCGGTCGGGAGTGGCTGGACGAGAGTTTGCAGGAGACGCAGGGCTGGCTGTACTGGCTGGCGAGGCTGGCGGCGCAGCATATCACGCCGGACACGATGCGGCGCGGGCGGCTGACGGAGCAGGTGGACCAGCTATGGGCGATGTGGCAGCCGGGGCCGTGGTGGGCGCAGTGGCTGCGTGGGTTACGACGTACATCGCAGCGCAGCCGGGAACTGACCGGGCTGCCGGATGAAGCACCGGTAGTAGAACTGCCGGGCGTGCGTTATCTGCCGTGGCCGGGCTGGCCGGGTAAGACGTTGGGGCAGGCAACACCGGGGCAAGGCTGGTTCTGGCAGCAGAACAGTGAAGGGCGGTATGTGGATGCGCTGCGACTGGCGGAGAAATAATGAACATGGTGGTTTTAAAAACACCTGCTAAGGAATGAAGAAATGGGTAATTATGATAAAGCGTGTAATAACGTGGGTGCGGTAAGATTTGTCCAGGAGCACATGAAGGTTTGTGAGATAATTGCAAAAGAGCTTGACGTACCGGTAGAGAATATACTGGGTCTTGCTGCTGCCGAAAGTCAATATGGTACAGGTCGTATTGCCAGGGAATATAATAATTACTTTTCTCTCCAGGCTCCTGCATCATTTCAGTCAGGTCGGGTTCATCCAAAGGATAGTAACAAAACTTGGGTGGCTATTTTTTCTTCGTTTTCAGTTTGTGCGCGATCTTTTGCTGTCAAGTATGGTGACGCTGTTCGGGGGAAAAAGATGCTCTGGCCTTCTCTGAAGCTCTGGTAGCTGCTGGGTTTAATTCAGGATCTCATATTACTGGTGGTTCGGATAATTACGCCAGGATAACTGCTGGAATAATTATTATGGTCGGACGGAGAATAGCATGCCCCGTAAAATAATGCTTGTTTTTTTTCTCTTTATATCTGAGTTCTGTTATGCCCAAGTGGTTGTATCTGAATTTAATTTGTCAGATATAAATCGCGGTGGAATGACGAAAGCACAGGCAGAAAAACTACTCATTATTGCACTTAAATATCAAAAATATGATTTATCGCTGGATGGCGTTTTTGTTGACGGTGATTTGCAGGATAAACACGGAAATCCTCCCCATCCAGGATATTATGATTTTAGCCTTGGCTATGATACACCGACTGCCGGAGCAATAGATTATTGGGGACTGTTTTCAGTAAGTTCTCAAACTGGTGATATATGGGAAATAAATAAATGTGAGAGAGTTATATTTCCGCAGTTGCAAAAAATACAACAAGAAATAATGAAAAAAACTGGCGCGACATTTGCCAGTGAAGTGGTACAGCGCCGGGGGCTGGGCTGTACAGATGAATAGCGGGATAGTTGGATCTACCGGGCATACGTTACCTGCCAGGACAAGGCTGGTTCTGGCAGCAGAACAGTGAAGGGCGGTATGTGGATGCGCTGCGGCTGGTGGATGAAGAAAATAGAGGTCAGATGCTGTGAAAAAGTACGCTGTAGAGGTTCTGTTTATGTCTGCCTGTGCAGGAATGTTCCTGCCCGTATTTGCCTGGGGCGGAACAGATGTAAACATTGATAACCCGCTGGCGGAGTGTGTGGATATCCATCCCGTTCATCGTCAGGAAATGGATAACCTTACCATTCTGAAAACAACGGTCACACTGAAAAAAAGTACCGGTGAATGTGGCTGTTTCTCAGCATTAATCAGCTATACCAGCTTACTGGCGCAGGATGTTGAGGGTTACGAACGCGGAAGTGCATATTCCCTTCAGGAGGGGAATATCTCACTGGCGAAGATGCAGGGACGTTATCCTTTCAGCTTTGTATTATCGGTGGATAACCAGTCTGTACGGGATCAGAAGCTGGCGCTAATGATACGTTGTACACCACCGCTGTAATACACAGAATAGTCAGGGAGAAGATGATGGCAGTAAGACTGACTTTTGACGGGCAAAAGCTGACATGGCCTGGTATCGGGATATTTAAGGCGACCACGGGGTTACCGGATTTACAGTGGCCAGATAAACAGTGTGTGCCGGATGCGGCGATACCGGAAGGGAATTATAAATTGTTTATTCAGTTTCAGGGGGAGGCACCGATAAGAAATGCTGCGGATTGTGATCTGGGACCATCATGGGGCTGGAGTACCATTCCGCGAGGCCAGGCTGCCGGAACATGTGAGATATACTGGGCTAACTGGGGATATAACCGTATCCGGCTGGAATCAGCGGATGAGAAGACCCGAAAAGCCTGTGGGGGCAAGCGGGGTGGTTTTTATATCCATGATTCCACCAAAGGTTACAGCCATGGTTGTATTGAAGTGGAACCGGTGTTTTTCCGTATTCTGAAACAGGAGACGGAAAAAGAAAATGGTGAAAAGACATTTACGGTTAATGTTAAGTATGTTTCTGGTCAGCAAACGAATGGTGGAACAAAACAATAATACCGTTAAAACCGGATGAAATTATCGTGTCTGGACGTGCTGTGGTTGACAATGATTACAATGGTGGCCATATAAGTAATGAGCACCGATGATAAAGTATATGACTGGCGGTGTGCTGGTTATTAATCAAATTTCTATAAAATGCAATGCGAATCTGGTAAGCGTAATAAAAATAAAATCATAATATTGTTATGTTCATTTCCTTATTTATGTAATTCAGTATTTATGTTATGTGCTAATTTTTGTGTTTTTATTTTCATGGCTCTTGTCAGCAATATACCCTGTTCTTCTGGTAAATATTTAAATATAACAGGCTGGTTGCATTATAAAGTGCGAGGCACTGTTTCCTGACGGTGAGTCTATTTATTTTAATCCGGTATTAAAGGAGTCACTACCATGAGTTTTGTATCCACAAATAATAAATCCGGTATGGGAGGGCTGACGACAACCACGCCGCCGATAACCGGAGAAAGTGGCGGTGTCATCGCAGATTCAGTCGCCGGAAGCGTGGCAGATGCGGCGGAAGCCGCCGTGGAACAGGCTGCGGGATCGCTGTTTGGCGCATTGCCGGAGCCATCAGGACTGGTGAAAGCCGCGGTGGCAGCGGCGCAGGCCGCCGCCGCAGGTATGGCGCAGGATGCGGTATCGGCCATCGTCTCCGCTGTTGCAGGCGGGCCGGGGGCGCATAATGTGACGGTCAGCGGCAGCGCCGTACCGCCGGGCGCATTACTGTTCGCCAGCCTGGACGGCGGCGAAACATTAAGTGAACTGTTCAGCTATGTGGTACAGCTAAAAACGCCCGACACCCTGAATCTGGGCTATGTCTCCCCGGCGGCCAACCTGCCGCTCAAACCGATGGTGGGCAAAGATCTGTGCGTCAACATCGAACTGGATGGTGGCGGTAAACGACATATCAGCGGGCTGGTCACGGCGGCGCGGGTGGTGGGCCATGAAGGGCGTTCGGTTACCTATGAGCTGCGTATGGAGCCGTGGGTAAAACTGCTGACCCATACCAGCGACTACAAAGCATTCCAGAATAAAACCGTGGTGGATATTCTGGATGAAGTGCTGGCGGAATATCCCTACCCGGTGGAAAAGCGGCTGGTGGAAAGCTACCCGGTACGCACCTGGCAGGTGCAGTACGGTGAAACTGATTTTGATTTTCTTCAGCGACTGATGCAGGAGTGGGGCATCTATTGGTGGTTTGAGCACAGCGAGGACAGCCACACGCTGGTGCTGGCGGATGCCATCAGCGCCCACAAAGCATGTCCGGACTCGCCGCTGGTCGAGTGGCACCAGGAAGGGCTGAAGCTGGACAAGGAGTTTATCCACACTATCACGGCAAACGAGAGTCTGCGGACTGGCCAGTGGGTGCTGGATGATTTCGATTTTACGAAGCCACGTTCATTGCTGGCAAACACGGTGGCAAACCCGCGTGAAACCGGTCATGCCACCTACGAGCATTATGAGTGGCCGGGAGACTACTTCGACAAGAGTGAAGGCGAGATGCTGACGCGCATTCGTATGGAAGCGCAGCGCAGCCCCGGCAGTCGGGTGCTGGGGGGAGGGAATATCCGCACACTCATGACCGGTTATACCTTCACGCTGGAAAACTATCCCACTGCCGAAGTCAATCAGGAATACCTGCTGATGCAGACCTTGCTGTTTGTGCAGGACAACGCGCAGCACAGCGGGCAGGACCAGCACTTTACCTTTTCCACCCGTTTTGAACTGCACCCGACCCGTGAGGTGTTCCGCCCGCAGCGGACGGTGAGCAAACCCCACACCAAAGGGCCGCAGAGCGCCATCGTCACCGGCCCGGCGGGCCAGGAAATCTGGACGGATCAGTACGGGCGGGTAAAGGTACAGTTTGGTTGGGATCGCTACGGCAAAATGGATGAAAACAGCTCCTGCTGGATACGCGTCAGCTACCCGTGGGCGGGCAAAGGCTTCGGGATGATCCAGATCCCGCGTATCGGCCAGGAAGTGCTGGTGGATTTCAAAAACGGCGATCCGGATCTGCCGATCATCGTGGGGCGTACCTACAACCAGGACACCATGCCGCCGTGGGGACTGCCGGGCGCGGCAACACAGAGCGGGATATACAGCCACACTATCGGCGGCGGACCGACCAATGCCAACGCTCTGCGTTTTGAAGATAAACCCGGTAGTGAAGAGGTCTGGCTACATGCTGAAAAAGATCAGCGTATTGAAGTTAATAATAATGAAAGTCACTGGGTGGGGAATAATCGGGTTAAGGTCATTGATCAGTCAGAAATAGCCACTATTGGCGCTGTCCGCGACCATAAAGTTCAGTATGACGATACCTCTCTGGCCGGAGGAAATAAAACCATTCAGACGGTAAAAGAGTTATATCTGGCAGCGGGTGATTCTATTACTCTGAGTTGTGGTGACACCGTTCTGTACATGAGCAGTAAGGGGGAATTTTACGTAACCTGTAAAACGTTCAATATTACTGCAACAGATGCCGATGGTCAGATTAATACTATAAAAGGGCAGCTGGATTTAAATATGGATAAAAGAGAACCCAAAGTGGGAACATTTGGTGAGTCAGAAAAAACAGCAATGGCAGCAGTAATTAAGGAAACTTTCCCACCCAAAGAATAGTTTTTATTTTAGTGCCGGACTTATCAACACTTTCAGACCAAAAAGGATTTTATATAATCATGACGAACTATTATATCAACGAAGCCATCTTGAGTTTCTCCGGTAATATATCCCAGGACAGCACCCTCAATATGATCCGCCTGAGCGATCCGGATGCGGCGCTGATTATCAGCCGCGGCAAAATGCAGGACGGTGATGAGCTGGCGTCCCAGGTTGAACAACAGATGAAAAAACTGGAAAAGCAGGTTAAGGAACTGCGTTATACGCCAGCACAGGTTGTCCGGCTGGGTATTGACGGGAAAATGGAAGGGCTGGAAATACAGAGTCAGTTCATCCGGGGTAATGAGCATGTATATCAGTACCAGGCGGTATTTGTGCTACAGAGCAGCCGGGTAATGATGGCCCTGACCTATGCCCGCTCAACAGCGTTAACCGAAGCGGATAGGGTGCGCTGGGCGGATATCAAAAAGAATCTGCGTTTCAGGTTGGACCCGGAAAACACGGCAACCGGACAATAACACAGGGAGTGTGGTATGGGAGAAGCATTCTGGGCGGCAAGGGAAGGCGACGCGCTGCTGCATACGTCCTTTCTGGCAGATCTGGTGGGCAGTGCGCTGGAATTCGCCATCAATGCGGTTATTGATTTTGCGGCACTGGCTGTTGTGGCGCTGGCGACGGGGGCTACAGTGGCAACGCTGGGATGCAGCGCCGTATTACTTGTGGGGACCGTGGTCGGCGCGACGATGTTGCTGAGTGGCGCCGGGGAGAAAATCAGTAAAGCCTGTGAAGACATAGCCAACAGCCTTTTTCCGCCGAAAATTGAGGGATATATCCTGACCGGCTCAGGCGATACCCGGATTAACAGCAAACGGGCGGCGCGGGCGGCGGCAACGGCATTATCACGCCATGATGTAGAAACCCTGGATGCGCAGGCGCAGGCAGAGGCAGAAGAAGAAAAACGCAGGCAGGACGCCAAATCAATGTGGGATGTGGCCGGGGAATATCTGGATGCAGTAAAAGGCCGGGCAGAGAATATGGCTAAGGGCGTCGTTTCCGTGGTGAGCCGGATGGGATCAGCGGAAGGATGGGCCTCGCTGGGAAATGATGCTCTGGCAGAGGCGGGCGATATGCTTTCCGACACGGGCCACTTTATTTCAGAGATGTGGCAGCCCACGGTGGCAACGGCATATCCGGGGTCTGACCCGAAACAGGATGATAAAATCGACTGCCACAAACATCCCTCTTCATTCACCCAGTTTATGGCGCAGAAACTGCAGGCGCTGATGGATGACCCGGTGGGGACGGTACTGGGGGCGATGAACCCTTTAGATGTGCTGGAAACCGGTTTTCAGGCGGCAAGTGCGCTTATCGGCAGCGTGTCGAACCTGTTCAAAGGTGACGATGAGCCGCCCGCAGCAGAATATATCGCCGAAGGGACGCGGGATGTGCGTATCAACAGCCAGCCTGCGGCGCGCAGCGGGGTACGCTGTACCTGCGAGGCAAAAGTGGTGGATGAGCCTGAGAACGGCGTACATGTATCCGGTGATGTACGTATCGGCGGGCCGCTTCTGGTGGTACGGGATATCAAAAGCGGTAAGTCACAAATAACCCTGGTGACCACCATTGCGCTGACGTTCATGCAGCCCGGACGGGCGTCAGCTAAAAGTGCCTGCTTTATGATGGGATTGGGCATTAACATGATGGTTCAGAAGGCGGGGAGTGCGCTGAACCGCCCGGTAAACGCCGCCACCGGAGCCAAGTACCTGGCAGGCGATGATGACGTTGATTTCAGTCTGCCCGGCCACTTCCCGCTGGAGTGGCAGCGGACCTACAGCAGCCGTGATGAACGGACGGAGGGGATGTTCGGGCGGGGCTGGAGCGTGCTGTATGAAGTGTGCCTGGAGCGTACGCCGGACAACCCGGATGAAAACTGCATGACGTATGTATCCCCAATGGGACGGCGAATTGACCTGCAGGCGGTGGAGCCGGGGAGCGGTTTTTACAGCCCCGGCGAGGGGCTGGCAGTGCGGCGCAGCGAACAGGGCCACTGGCTTATCAGCAGTGATGACGGCGTGTACAGGCTGTTTGAAGCGGACCCGTTCAGCCCACAGCGTCGGCGGCTGAAAATGCTGGGCGACCGCAACAGTAACTGCCAGCACCTGACCTACGACAACCACGGGCGTCTGGTGGAAATCAGCGGCGATCGGCAGCGCCCCTGCATCCGGCTGCACTATGAGCTGGCAGTGCACCCGCAGCGCGTGACGCGCATCTTCCGCCATTACCCGGAAGGGGAGCCGGAGCTGCTGCGGCGTTACCGCTACGATGAGGCGGGGCGGCTGAACGGGGTGGTGGACAACGCAGGTCAGTATCAGCGCGAGTTTGCGTACGACGACAACGACTGCATGACGATGCACCGGGAGCCGGGCGGCGAACGGTATTACTACACCTGGGCGTGGTTTGAAGGCCCGGACGATGCGGCGTGGAGGGTGACGGGCCATCATACGGACAGCGGCGAGCAGTACCGTCTGGACTGGAATCTGGCAGAACGTTCGCTGTGCGTGACGGATAGTCTGGGGCGTACGCGCTGCCACTGGTGGGATGCGCAGGGCCTGGTGACGGCGTACCGGGACGAGGCCGGGCAGATGACCACTTTCCGCTGGAGCGATGAAGAGCGGTTACTGCTGGGGATGACGGACGCGCAGGGCGGCAAATGGCGTTATGTCTATGACCGTCTCGGCCACCTGACGGAGACGCATGACCCGCTGGGCCGGGTTGAGCAGACGCAGTGGCATCCGGTGTGGCACCAGCCGGAAACGGAGGTGGATGCCGCGGGGGCGGCGTGGCGTTATGAGTATGATGAGCGGGGCAACCTGCAGGCGGTCAGCGACCCGCTGCACCAGCGCACGGTATACGGGTATGACCGGCACGGCCAGGTGGTGCGGATAACCGACGCGCGGGGCGGAGATAAATACCTGCAGTGGAACGAAGACGGGCAGCTTATGCGCCACACGGACTGTTCTGGCTCGCAGACGGCATGGTTTTATGATGAACGCACGCGGCTGGAAAGGGTGACGGACGCGGAGAGTAACAGTACGCGTTACAGCTATGACGGCAACGGACATCTGACGGAGGTCATGTTCGCGGACGGGCGTACGGAGCGTTACCAGCCGGATGCGGCGGGACGGCTGGTGAAATACACCAGCCCGGCAGGGCAGATAACACGCTGGCAGCGGGACGGCCAGGGGCGGGTGCGCAGGCAGACGGATGCGACGGGTCGCAGAACGGCGTATGAGTACGACGCTTACGGGCGGCTGACCACGCTCACGAACGAGAACGGGGAAAGCTACCGGTTCCGGTACGATGTTCTGGACCGGGTGACGGAACAGACGGACCCCGGCGGCAGCCGCCGGGTATACGGGTATAACGCGCTGAATGCGGTGACGGCAGTGATATACGGCGGGGAGCGCGGGGGCGAAATCCGCCACGGTCTGGAGCGTGATGCGGCGGGGAGGCTGACGGCGAAAATCACGCCGGAGACGCGCACGAAATACCGGTACGACGCGGCGGACCGTCTGCTGGAAATCCGCCGCAGGCAGCATGATGCGGCGGAAGGCGGAGAGCCGGAAGTTATCCGGTTCAGCTACGACAGTGCGGGTAACCTGCTGAGCGAGGAGACGGCGCAGGGCGTGCTGCAGCACCGGTACGATGTTCAGGGCAACCGCACAGAAACGCAGATGCCGGACGGGCGGACGCTGCGGTACCTGTACTACGGGAGCGGCCATCTCCAGCAAATCAACCTGGGGCGTGATGTCATCAGCGAGTTCACGCGCGACCACCTGCACCGTGAGGTGCAGCGGAGCCAGGGGCGGCTGGACACGCGGCGGATGTACGACCGGACGGGCCGGTTAACGCGGAAACTGACCTGTAAAGGAAGGCGCGGTGTGGTGCCGGAGACGTTTATCGACCGGGAATATGCGTACAGCGGCCAGGATGAGCTGCTGAAAAAGCGGCACAGCCGGCAGGGGGTGACGGATTATTTTTACGACACGACGGGGCGCATCACGGCGTGCCGGAATGAGGCATACCTGGACAGCTGGCAGTACGACGCGGCGGCGAACCTGCTGGACAGGCGGCAGGGAGAGACCGCGCAGGCGGGTGCAGGCAGCGTGGTGCCGTTCAACCGGATAACGTCATACCGTGGGCTGCATTACCGTTACGATGAATATGGCCGGGTGGTGGAAAAGCGGGGCCGCAACGGCACGCAGCACTACCGCTGGGACGCGGAGCACCGGCTGACGGAAGTGGCGGTCATCCGGGGGAGCACCGTACGGCGTTACGGGTACGTGTACGACGCGCCGGGCAGGCGGGTGGAGAAGCACGAACTGGACGCGGAAGGAAAGCCGTATAACCGGACGACGTTTTTATGGGACGGAATGCGGCTGGCGCAGGAGTGCAGGCTGGGAAGAAGCAGCAGCCTGTATATCTACAGCGACCAGGGGAGCCACGAGCCGCTGGCGCGGGTGGACAGGGCGGCGCCGGGCGAAGCGGATGAGGTGCTGTATTACCACACGGACGTAAACGGCGCGCCGGAGGAGATGACGGACGGCAGGGGCAATATTGTCTGGGAAGCGGGCTATCAGGTATGGGGGAACCTGACGCATGAAAAAGAAACCCGGCCCGTACAGCAGAACCTGCGTTTCCAGGGGCAATATCTGGACAGGGAAACGGGGCTGCATTACAATTTGTACAGATTTTATGATCCGGATATCGGGAAGTTTATATCGGGTGACCCTATTTCGATCCGGGGCGGGATAAATCTTTATCAGTATGCGCCTAATCCGATTAAATGGATAGATCCACTTGGCTTATATAACGGTGAAGGTCAACGTGAACTTGGCAAATATCATGTATTTCATGAACACAATCTAGATATTACTGAATATGGATTATCAGATGCGGAACATTTTAGCCGTGGAAATCAGGCTATTTATGAACGGATGAAAAATGATCCTGCGTTCAGACGAGAAATGCAAACTAAGTATCCGGGTGTTGTTGAGCATGTACAACCAAGTTCAGGCGGAAAATTCAGTACGGAATCACCTCCAGGTTTGACGTGGCATCACGAAAATAAACCTGGGGTATTAAGTTTAGTTGATCGCTTGGATCATAAAACTTACCACAAGATTTATCACCCTGATGGTTCAGGTGGGCGTAAGAAATGGGGGGGAGGTACTGGATGTCGTTAACCACAATTGGAGATATTCAATGAGAATAATTAAAGGGTTTGATAGTTTATTATCTGAAGTTAAGACATTGCCGGATGTTGGCTGGCTATATGTGGATAAGGAATTTAATTTAAAATCTAAAATGGATATTTTAAATAAAGATTATTATCTCGCTGAAAATCGTGATGAGTCTTTTGATATGGCAGAAAATGATAAGATTAGAACATTTTTAGAATCTCCAACATTTTGTGACATTATTGATAATAGACTTAATCATCATCCCAATTCCAATAGAGATGAACTTTTAGAAGCAGTGATTTATTATCTGGAAGAAGATGACTTTATGGATTAATCCCTGGCTCTCCTGAAAAGAGCCGGTAAGTGTTAAATTTTCCCGGCTCATTTATTATTTAAGTTCTGTTTCAGTATGCGCCTGATTCCCTTTCTTGGCTCGACCCATTAGGGGTGTGAAATAGATATAATAATGGTGAGTATAATATATTATTTGATCATTTTGTTGATCCGTTAAATAGGTGTTAAAGCGATGCTGTTCAATTTAAAAGAGCCAATGATGCCTTAATTGAAAGTATGAATAATGACCCTGTATTTTGACATGATATGGATAAAATTATATTTAGAGCCGAGTCTGATAGAGTGAATGCAAAGTCAAGTGGCACTGAAGCTATTTGGTATACGGTAGTGAGAGAACTTAATGAATCAGAAGAACTGGCCAGTATAAATCCATGGAATAGGGATGAAGCAGTTTTAAAGAAGAAACTTTATTTATTAGATGATTGTGTCATTGCTATACGGTCGGCAAGATCCGAAGATCGAATAGAAAAAAGAGATTATAATAAGGGATATTATTTTATTGAAATAATGAACCAAGATGAATCTATAAAACTTAGTTCGCATAGGATATATTCGTGGGAGCAAGCTATAGAATATTCTTCCTAACTTAAGTGATTGTCTTTTTTAGCTGCGCAAAGGATATGGAAAGTGAAAAAAATATAATGATATGGAATTTAAATAAGGAATGCTACGAGATATTCCATAATACCCAGCGACTGGGAATATAATAATTTCTTATTATATTTTCAGGATTGATGCTTGATCTTGCAATTTTGGATTGCACTACAATCTGTTCAGGTGCTACGACTCGGGCTATGGATTATTCTCACAGCCAGATCCTATTTCGATCCGGGGTGGGATAAATCTTTATCAGTATGCGCCGAATCCATTAAGCTGGATCGATCCTCTTGGTTTAACCTGCAAGTTAACAAACCAGTAGTTTAAGAATAAGCTTAAACGAATTAGAAATCAGACCGCCGCAGGTGGTAATCGGGGAATTACTGGCGTTGTATCACAGAATGATGCTTTCAGATTAGGGGAAGCATTTGTAGGTCCTAATTATAGGTTATGTCCAGTGGTAAGGGACTTGTGCCAGAAGATGGTTTGAGGACATTCAGATTCCCTGCTGATAAAAGGGGATTTGATCGTGTTAACGGTCGTCCATGGTCGAAGACTGGAAAGCAAGTGAATTTTGAAACCAAAAATGGGGATGGTGATGTTATTGCCAATGTTCATTTAGACGTGGAGAATTTTCGGCCATGAAAAAAAATAAACCACAACTTATTTTATACGATATGTCTTCAACAATGTTCGATCCACTTAGTGAGTGGGAGCCTGCTTCTCTTGAAGATACATATGTGGCTGTTGATTTATGCCTTGGGATGAATGATGGTGAAAAAGGAAGCAACTATTTCTATGTGAAAGTTGCCACTCCAGAAGCCTTGAGAAAGCGATCAAAGAATTTTCTCATATCTGATAACAGAGTTATTGTAATTGATTATTTTGATTATTATTTACTTAGGAAAGTAATCGAAAATATTCTAAAAAAATGTACAAGAGAAAATTGGGACGAATCTTGTCTTGTATTACAACGCTATTTTTCATGGGAATATGAAGATTATCATTACGAAAAATAGATAGTTAATTTTGTGAGAGATTAGTAGTAATATAAAGCCGGGAAAGAAATTAACTCTTCCCGGTTTTTTTATTAACCCCCGTTCAGTCCACTAAACAATCACGTCCCGCATCCCCTTAACCACCTGTTCAGCCTTGTAAAGCTGTTCACGCAGCTTCTGTTCCTCGTTACTGTCCGCCATCAGCACAATACACTCCTGTGAAATCTTCACGGTGACGCTGCGCCCGGTCTCAAATCCCGCTTCTTCCTGCCAGTCACCCTTAAGGTGCTGGCTGGGGATTTGTGAGTAACAGGCGGTCATGCAGGTTTCGCTGTTGATATGGCGGACGCTGACGCCGGAGGCATTCATATTTGCTGACTAAATAAATTCTTATTTATCCGCCGGATGCTGGCTGATTGTGGAGCTCAGGGTGAGTGAGTATGGGCGCGACATCCTGGCACCGCGCCTCCCTCTCCCCGGCCAGCCCCGGCCGGTGATGAGCAGCCGGCTGCCGGGGCCGTATTTTGACGATGAAACGGGCCTGCATTAAAATCTGTTCAGATATTATGTACCGGAGTGTGGCTGGTTCGTCAGTCAGGACCCAATAGGGCTGAAAGGGGGATGGACCGATATTATTATCCTCTGAATCCTATTACAGATAGTGATCTTCTTGGTCTTATTACTTGTGGTACTGATAGAGATGATCCTGGCAAGTTATTAAGATGAAAAATGGTTGAAAATAATTGCGTTAGTGAATGCTCATTTATGTCTTTACCTACAAAAAGTAACGGATTTGCTTGCTGGAATTGTGTTAACGAATGTAAAGGAAATCAAGGCTATTGATGTTTTTACTACAGGAATAAGTATGGTTAACGATAAGGATACAGCTATATTAATTAGTGATTTAATGTTGAGATTTGGTAAGGAACTTGATGAATCTGTTGCTGTTGTTCAGTCCCGTTGTGATGAGGATGAATTTAAGGTATATCGAGAAGCGGTTGGTTTTATCATGGGTGAAATGCTTATTAAAATAATGAATCCATTATATGAAAAACATCCAGAAATAAAACCAAAAGGATTGAAATAAAACATCTGGAGCCGGATGGATAATATGTAAAAGCCGGAGGGGTTATCTTTTTCCGGCTTTTTATTATCAATTACTCATTAACTCTTGTTCCGTTCTTTTACGTTTAATCACCGGAATATCCCCGGTATCGTTCAGCGCCTCCGGAAAGGTTTTTAGCCACGCTTTCACCTTCTTTTGATTAATAAAAGTCACGCCCATCCCTTCAATACAGCCAAAGAGTCCGTGGGTATGCTGCGGCGTAATCACGATGCAATCCCTCATTACCCGCACCTTGACGGGCATCCCGTTAATAAACCCCGCCTGCGGCATCCATTCACCGTACAAACGAACTGAAAGTCTCTCAACGCGTGAATATGTAAGTATCCCGCATAATCGAGCCATTCACATTTAGAGATCATCCGACATAATCAATCTGCCAACGCAGGAGATCGCTGTGCGTAAAGCCCGTTTTACTGCGCACCAGATCATCGCTGTGATTAGATCAGTCGAATCCGGACGGACTGTTAAAGATGTCTACCGGGAGGCCGGTATTTCTGAAGCCACCAGGGACAACTGGAAGTCTGGATACGGCGGCAGGGATACGCGTGGAATCACAAAAGGCTCCACCGTATTTACTGTCTGCTCAAGCTGAATTTTCGCCGTAAGGGTAAACAACGGCTGCCGGTACGCAATCCCTCGCCACTGGT
>CWGO01000046.1_pt3 | contig 19573 bp, 19 predicted proteins | sample 682281 | NCBI WGS metagenome assembly CWGO01 (sample SAMEA3735799, study PRJEB9488) | human gut metagenome | biome: ENVO:mammalia-associated habitat; material: ENVO:feces | place: Malawi | collected 2009-02-27 | reverse complement strand
GGCCGGATAAGACGTTAGTCGCCATCCGGCACAGACATCATACCGTCAACGCCGCCACCAGTTTCTCCAGTGCTGGCGTTGCCTGCTGCTGGTCATACACAATATACAAATCCGCCGGAATACGTTCCTCTAACGGACGGAACACCACACCCGGCCAGCTCATTTGCGCATAGCCATCAGCCATCAACGTAATCCCGATCCCCATACTGATCATCGCCAACACCGTTTGCGGCTCAACCACTTCCCGAATAATCATTGGCGAGAAACCCGCCTGTTGGCATACACGTTGTAAAAATCCCCAATCAGAATGTACGGAAGGCAACGTAACAAAATATTCATTGCGCAACGCCGCCAACGGCACAGAATCTCTGGATGCCAGATCGTGATCTTCCGGAACTGCAACCATGAATGCAGATTCATGCAAACGTATGCTGGTAAAACCGACTGCCGGTTCGATAGCCATACGCCAGATCCCTGCATCAAGTTCCCGACGCTCTAACAACGCCATTTGCATACCGGGAGACTTTTCGCGAAAAAGTACTTCAACATTGGGATTTGCTTTCAAAAAGTGACGCATCGCAGGACGCATTCTTCCCCACAGCGCCGTACCAACTACACCCAGTTCAATGCGCCCCGCTTCACCGCGACCAATCTGCTCCACTCGCGCCAGCGCCTGATTTGCATTGGCTAACAAGCGACGTGACTCCTCCATTAAAACTTTCCCGGCATGGGTTAATGCAACGCTGCGGGAATGACGAATAAACAGCAATGTACCCAGTTGCTGTTCAAGTTCTTTGATATGGATACTCAAGGGTGGTTGTGACATATTTAACCGGGCAGCAGCCCGGCCAAAATGCAATTCTTCTGCAACAGCGAGGAAATAACGTAATAGCTTTAGATCAATACGATGGGCTCGTTCCATCACTATCGCACTCCAGGAATAAGGGATAACGTCTGGAATTTACCATATTACCTAGTAAAAAATAGATTTAACGACAAGATACCCAATATACATAAATACAATAGATAAAACCCCGGGTAAAACATTTGGTGCAGGAATAGGTATACGGCATAAAGTAAAAAATGCGCCAATACCAAATCCAATACCGGAGGAGAGAATAATTTCTTTCATACTGTGTCCTTGTTCATAAAAATGGACTGGCGAACATCCTCTCGCCAGTCAAATAAAATTAATGTGCTAATGATTTGGTCGACAGTTTTTCTGGATGGTGCTGATATTTAAAGAACAATGCAAAAATAACGGCCAATGCCAGAGCGTAGGCGGCAAAAACCAGCCAGATGGTTTGCCAATCTTTTACGCCATCAATAGAAAAATAATCCACGGCCATACCGCTTAAAAGAGACCCAATCCACGCCCCCACGCCGTTAACCATGGTCATAAACAGCCCCTGCGCGCTGGCGCGAATACTTGAGTCCACCTCCTGCTCTACAAATACTGACCCTGAGATGTTGAAGAAATCAAATGCGCAGCCATAAACAATCATCGACAGCAGCAATAGCACAAAGCCAAACGGGGATGGATCGCCAAAGGCAAAGAAGCCGAAACGCAGCGTCCACGCCAGCATGCTCATCAGCATTACCGTTTTAATACCAAAGCGTTTAAGGAAGAACGGAATGGTGAGGATAAAGCCCACTTCCGCCATCTGTGAAACTGAAAGCAAGATAGAGGGATACTTCACCACAAAGCTGTCGGCAAACTCAGGATTACGGGCAAAATCATGCAGGAACGGATTACCGAAGACATTGGTAATTTGCAGCACCGCCCCCAACATCATCGCAAACAAAAAGAAGATTGCCATGCGTGGATTTTTAAACAGAACAAAAGCATCCAGTCCGAGCTTACTGACAAGCGTGGTGTTCGCCTTCTTCTCGGCTACCGGAATTTTCGGTAACGTCAGCGCATACAGGGCCAGCAATAACGATGCGCCAGAAGCGATGTATAATTGCGCACTGCTCAGTTCCAGCCCCATCAGGCTCACCGTCCACATCGCAACAATAAAACCTATTGTGCCGAAAACGCGCACGGGCGGAAATGACGTTACCGGATCCTGACCTGCTTTCGCCAGACAGGAGTACGAAACGCTATTGGATAATGCAATCGTTGGCATATACGCCATCGCATTAACCAACATCACCCAGAACATCGTCTGGGGATCGGTAACGGTGGTGGCGTACAATAACGCCCCCGCGCAAACCAGATGGCAAAGCATATAGGCTCGCTCAGCGCGCAGCCATTTATCAGCAATGATCCCCATAATGCCCGGCATGATAATCGCTGCCAGTCCTTTTGAGCTGTAGACCATACCGACATTCGCGCCGGTAAAATCCAGAGTGTTGATCATGTAAGAGCCCAGGGTAACCAGCCAGCTCCCCCAGATAAAATATTGCAAGAACGACATGACTTTTAAGCGGGACGTAATACCCATTTTTTATTCCTTGCCGTGAGATAAAGCCCCAATACGGGGCCGTAGTCATTGTGTTTAGGCCAGCTTACGTAAAAAGCCGCAAATCAGATTGATAAAGTTCTGCCGGGAAAGTTCAGCCGCCGCCAGCGTTTGCGCATGGGAGAGTTTTACATCGCCCAGCCCTTCCGCCAGATTGGTGATCGCTGAGACGGCAACAACTTTGAGACCACAATGACGTGCGCTAATCACCTCAGGGACAACGGACATTCCGACCACATCGCCGCCAATAATCTGCATCATGCGGATTTCTGCCGCCGTTTCGAAGTTCGGACCCGGATAAGAAACAAATACGCCTTCAGTGAGGGGGAATCCCTCCTCTGCCGCAACGGACTGAAGCATGGCGCGATAATCTGCGTCATAAGCATTAGCCAGCGAGAAGAAGCGATCGCCATAACGATCATCGTTTGGCCCCACCATCGGCGTACCGGGCATCGTATTAATGTGATCGCTAAGCGCAACCAGGCTACCCGGCCCCACTTCCGGGCGCAGAGATCCTGCCGCATTGGTGCAGAACAACACTTCACAGCCCAGTAATTTCAACGTGCGAATGGCATTGGTCATCACCGCCATTCCACGCCCTTCATAAAAATGTCCGCGGCCTTTCATACAGGCCACCGGAACCCCCGCCAGATGGCCGAGCACCAGTTCACCAGCATGGCCGTGTACGGTGCTGACGGGAAATCCCGGCAATTTCTCGTAAGAAATGGCTACCGCATCTTCGATTTGGTCCGCCAGAGCACCCAACCCGGAGCCTAAAATAAACGCAACTCGCGGGGTAAATGCCGGTTTATGTGCATGAACAATATCAACACAATACTCAGGATTATGAGAAAAAAGAGCGTGAGGCATAAGTTTCCTTGTTCTATCGGATTTAATTTGACTCCTTTTTATAACGACCATCGCCCCTTGCTGACCAATACACTTTTCACGTGTCATCAATAGCCATTTAATATCGATAGATTTAGATCGCTTCTGTATTAATACAGAGGGAAAACAGTATTGGTTTTTGCTTGCAATTCATATTAACAATATGCCGCTTTCATATTTATAAATTGCCTCTTTTTAATTAACCCATTAATAATTATCGGCATAGGGAAATATGCTATGAAAAAAATTCTTACTCTGACGCTTTCTTCTTTACTCATTATTCCCGCACTCACCCATGCGGAATTTAAAGGCGGGTTCGCCGATATCGGCCTCCATTACCTCGACTGGACATCAGACACCACGGAAAAAACCAGTAAAAAATCCCATAAAGATGATTTTGGGTACCTGGAACTGGAAGGCGGAGCGAATTTTAGCTGGGGAGAAATGTACGGGTTCTTCGACTGGGAAAATTTTTACAATGGCCGCCACGCTAAACCAGGCAGCGAACAGCGTTACACCTTTAAAAATACCAACCGTATTTATCTGGGCGATACAGGATTAAACCTCTATCTCCATGCCTACGGGACGTACGGTTCACCTCATCGCGCTAATTTCCATGATGACATGTTTCTCTATGGTTTAGGCTATAACTTCACAGGTAACGGTTACTGGTTTAAACCCTTCTTTGCCAAACGTTATACCGATCAGACCTACTACACAGGCGATAATGGTTATGTATTAGGTTGGGTGGCCGGCTATAGCTTCTCGTTGGGTAGTGAGAAATTCAGCGTAACGAACTGGAATGAGTATGAGTTTGACCGCGATGCGTCCTACGCTGCGGGCAATGGCGGGAAAGATGGCATTAATGGCGCAGTAGCGCTGTGGTGGAATGCGACTCCTCACCTGACCGCAGGAGTACAATATCGTTACGCTGATAATAAGTTAGGAGAATCCTTCCTGCAGGATGGCATTATTTATTCCATCAAATACCTGTTTTAACACACTGCCCTGTCAAAAATGGCAGGGCAAGACCGCACCTCACACACGGACAGATAGATATTTATAGCTGATACAGCGGATCTTTCGCCCTCGCGGCGGTTAATTCGCTGGCCTGAGTACGCACCACGTCCCACAACGCCTGCGCCGCCGTGGAGAGCGATCGGTTTTTTCGCCGCGCCAGCATGAGCTGCCTTTCAACTACGGGCGTCAGCCGTTTAACCTGTAAGTGGCTGCCCTGCGGGAGCGGTAACGCCAGCGCGGGCAGCACGCTGATGCCGATTCCCGCTTCCACCATTGGAAACAGCGTGGCGGGATGGCCAATCTCCTGCACGATATCCGCCTCAATAGCAAAATGGGCCAGCGCCGCATCAATCAGCGGTCGACTGCCGGAAGCATAATCCTGTAAGACCAGCGACGCCTGTTTAAGATCCTGCCAGCTCACCCATTCCTGATGTGCCAGCGGATGATCCTGGCGACACAACAGTAAAAAAGGCTCTGATAAGATAGCTTCACACTGTAAATCCACCGCTGCGCCGGGATCGATAACGATGCCAAAATCCACTTCTCCCTGGCGGATGCTCTCCAGCACCCACTGCTGCGGACGATCGTGCAATACAAAATCAATAGCGGGATAAAGTGAATTACTTTGGGCAATGCATTGCGGAATAAGATGCGCAGAAATGGTTTGGCTCGCGGCAACGCGCACGGTGCCGGTTAATTGTGTCCCTACTCTGCCTGCATCGCGCAGTATGCTGTTCAGTTCATCAAGCACCCGCTCCAGACGCGTCGCCAGTTGTTGCCCCGCCTCGGTCAGCACCACCTCACGCGTAGTGCGATCCAGCAGTCTGACGCCGGTTTGCCGCTCCAGCTCTTTTACGCTATGACTGACCGCAGACTGGCTCAGTCCAATCCTGTCCCCTGCCCGACTAAAACTTTTGGCCTGGGCGACGGTAATAAAAATACGCAGTTGACGCAGTGAATAGTTCATCGACTAGATTCATATATAGATGCAATAAATCAATTTTATTTCTCAAAGCGAAAAACGCAAAATAGCTGCACCGACTTTCAGGAGTTTTTATGAAACTTTTTCGTATCCTTGACCCTTTCACGCTGACACTTATCACCGTGGTACTACTGGCCTCTTTTTTCCCGGCGGAAGGCGGCTTTGTGCCTGTCGTTGAAGGTATTACGACAGCGGCCATCGCTCTGCTGTTTTTTATGCATGGCGCGAAGCTTTCGCGTGAAGCGATCATCGCTGGCGGCAGCCACTGGCGGTTGCATCTGTGGGTCATGTGCAGCACTTTTGTGCTCTTTCCTGTCCTCGGCGTACTGTTTGCCTGGTGGGCGCCTGTCAATGTCGACCCTATGCTCTACAGTGGCTTTCTGTATCTGTGCATTTTGCCCGCCACCGTGCAGTCGGCGATTGCATTTACTTCACTCGCGGGCGGTAACGTCGCGGCCGCGGTGTGCTCAGCGTCTGCGTCCAGTCTGCTGGGCATTTTCCTGTCGCCGCTGCTGGTCGGTCTGGTAATGAATATTCATGGCGCGCAGGGCAGTCTGGAAGAGGTGGGCAAAATTATGCTGCAACTGCTGCTGCCTTTTGTGCTGGGACACCTGTCTCGCCCGTGGATCGGCAACTGGGTCGCGCGCAACAAAAAGTGGATCGCGAAAACGGATCAGACCTCTATTCTGTTGGTGGTCTACTCGGCGTTCAGCGAAGCGGTGGTCAACGGCATCTGGCACAAAGTCGGCTGGGGATCGCTGCTGTTTATCGTCGTGGTCAGCCTCATACTGTTGGCGATCGTCATCGCCATTAACGTCTTTGTCGCCCGTAAATGCGGCTTCAATAAAGCCGACGAAATCACTATTGTTTTCTGCGGTTCGAAAAAAAGCCTGGCCAACGGGATCCCGATGGCCAATATTCTGTTTCCGACGTCAGTGCTGGGTATGATGGTATTACCGCTGATGATCTTCCACCAGATCCAACTGATGGTCTGCGCAGGGCTGGCGCGGCGCTACAAACGCCAGACCGAGAAGTTACAGGCGCAGCAGGAAAGCCGCGCCGCGAAAGCTTAAAGCGGGCGTTTCAGGGGCTGCACCAGTTGCGTCAGCCCCTCGGTTTTAATCAGCAGCGTGATTTGCATCAACTCCCCCAGTTTACCCGCCGGAAACTGATCTTTACGGGCAAACCACAGCAAATACTCTTCCGGAAGGTCGATCAATCGACGTCCCTGATATTTGCCGAACGGCATCACGGTGTTGGCGATTTCAACCAGCTGCTCTTTTTCCATCTCAGGCACCCAGTAAGCGGATCATTTCCGCTTCATCAATCACGGTAATACCCAGTTCCTGCGCTTTGGCAAGTTTGGAACCCGCCGCTTCACCGGCAATCACCAGATCGGTTTTCTTCGATACGCTGCCTGCTACTTTCGCGCCCAGCGCCACTAAACGCGCTTTAGCGTCATCGCGGGACATCTGGCTCAGGCTACCGGTTAGTACCACGGTTTTACCGGCAAATGGGCTATCGATCTCTTGCACATTAATGACTACCGGCGCGGGCCAGTGAACCCCTTCCGCCAGTAGCTGCCCAATCACATCACGATTACTCTCTTCGGCAAAAAAGTTAAAGACGTGCGTAGCGACCACAATCCCCACGTCAGGTACTTTCTGCAACTCGTCAATGGTGGCGGCCTGCAGCGCCTCCAGCGTGCCGAAATAAGCCGCCAGCCCCGCCGCCGTCGCTTCACCCACTTCACGGATGCCCAGCGCATAGAGAAAACGCGCAAAGGTCGTCGCTTTGGCTTTTTCCAGCGCGTTAACAACATTTTGCGCGGACTTTGGCCCCATTCGGTCCAGGCCGGTCAGTTTACCCGCCGTCAGACGGAACAGATCCGCTGGCGTATGGACATACTCCCTTTCCACCAGTTGGTCGATGATCTTATCGCCCATCCCGTCTACATCCATTGCCCGGCGCGACACAAAATGTTTTAGCGACTCTTTACGCTGCGCGCCGCAAATCAGCCCGCCGGTACAACGGGTAACGGCTTCGCCTTCGACGCGCTCTACGTCCGATCCGCACACCGGACAGTGCGTTGGAAACGCAATCGGACGCGTCTCTTCAGGGCGTTCGGACAGAACCACGTTGACCACCTGAGGGATCACATCGCCTGCCCGACGGATAACCACCTTATCGCCAATGCGCAAGCCAAGTCGCTCAATTTCATCGGCATTATGCAACGTGGCATTGCTGACCAGCACACCAGCCACCTGAACCGGTTCCAGACGCGCCACCGGCGTAATCGCCCCAGTGCGCCCGACCTGAAACTCAACATCGCGCACAAAAGTCATCTGCTCCTGAGCAGGAAATTTAAACGCCACCGCCCAGCGCGGCGCGCGGGCCACAAAGCCCAGCTGTTCCTGCAAAGCCAGCGAGTTGACCTTAATCACCACGCCGTCGATATCAAAACCGAGCGTGGGGCGATCTTTTTCGACGTTGCGATAAAAATCCAGTACCGCCTGGGGAGAATCGCACAGCGTCACGCGATCGCTGACCGGTAACCCCCACGCTTTAAATTGCAGCAAACGTCCCAGATGCGTATCCGGCAACTCGCCGCCTTCCAGAATACCGACGCCGTAGCAGAAAAATGTTAGCGGTCGCTTCGCCGTAATACGCGGATCGAGCTGACGCAGCGAGCCCGCCGCCGCGTTACGCGGGTTAGCAAACACTTTGCCGCCAGTACGGCGCGCGTCTTCATTGATCTTTTCGAACCCGGCCTGCGGTAAAAATACCTCTCCGCGAACTTCAAGACGCGCCGGAATGTTATCGCCGTGCAGCTTTAACGGAATGGCGCGAATCGTGCGCACGTTTGAAGTGATATCTTCACCCGTGGTGCCGTCGCCACGCGTCGCAGCGCTCACCAGCACGCCGTTTTCATACAGAATGCTGACCGCCAGGCCATCCAGTTTTAGCTCGCAGCACCAGATGACATTTTCCGTGCTTTTTAGACGATCCTGCACTCGCTTGTTAAACGCCAGGAAGCTTTCTTCATCAAATACGTTATCGAGCGACAGCATCGGTACTTCATGGCGAATCTGGTTGAATGCCGTCAGCGGCGCCGCGCCAACGCGCTGCGTGGGCGAATCCGGCGTGATAAGGTCCGGACGTTGCGCCTCCAGCTCTCGCAGTTCCCGCATCAGGCGGTCATATTCGGCATCGGGAATCTCTGGCGCATCCATCACATGATACAGATATTCATGATGGCGAAGCGTGGTTCGCAGTTCTGTCAGTTGTTGTTCGATTGGTTCCATATCACACCATCAATGATAAAAAACCCCCGACAGGCGGGGGTTACGTTAAAAATGTCACACCTGCGTTAACCTCAGGCGTTAGCGTCCATCACCTCGCGGATGCGGTCCTGATATTCGCGCAGTTTCTGCGGCGTCATCATCCGACGCTGGTCATCCAGCACGACGCCACCGACCTCATCAGCGATATGCTGCGCGGATTGCAGCATCAGCTTGAAATTCTGCAGCGCATCGCCGTAAGACGGTACCTGCATAAAGATAGTGACGCCAGGCGTAGTGAAGTCCGTCATTTCAGGATCGAACGTTCCCGGATTGACCATATTCGCGAGACTGAACAAGGCCGGGCCGCTGCCGTCCGGGCTCAAATGACGATGGAAAATATTCATATCGCCAAATTTAAAGCCTGACTGCTGAATACTGTTCAGTAACACTTCACCATTAAGCTCGCTGCCATGATGGGCCGCGACGTTCATAATGATGACCGCCTCTTTACGCTGCGGTTTTTCCACAACCGGCGCTTCTTCCACTACCGGTTCCGCCTCAACCACAGGTTCCGCAGGCTGGAAGGTTTGCGCTGATGGCGGCGGCGCGGGCTGCGCAACAGGCTGCGGCGCTTGCGACGGCGGTGCAGGCTGCTGTTGCGGAGGCTGTACCGGCGGCGCAGATGGCTGAACCTGCTGAGGCTGCGGCGCAGGTTGGACCGGTTGCTGAACCGGCTGTTGCATCGGCGCTTGCGGCTGCGGCGGCGCCGCTGGACGCGGTTGCGCAGACGCATAAGGCGGCTGGTACTGGTGTTGCGGCGACTGACGAGGGGCATCATGCTCCTGCGACTGGCCGGGGGCATGATTTACGCGGTGAACACGAACTTCACCCACGCCTTCGTCTTCTTCGACATCGTCGTCATACGAGTCGTCGTCGCGTTTCGATTTCATGCGTTTTAGTGGACGATCGCGGAACATAGAAGATCGTTCTTTACGGCTGGTCCAGAAACCATGTACCAGTAAAGCGATTATGGCGATCGCGCCAACAATGATTAATATCAGACGCAAATCCTGCATCATTATATTCTCTGTTGTTCTAACACCTTGCCACCACGGCAAACATTTACTCACTAAGAGTATTTGCCGATTACGTCAAGTGCAAGTGTACTGTTGGCTTTCGCAGCATAAAGATGAAGGAAAATGTGCTTTTTGCTGTTTTTTCGAACATTTCCGAACTATCCACCGTCTGATAACCGGGTAAGATATCCCACGTTTACCCAGGGCTTTAAGAAAAAGGAGTATGTCCTGAATATGGTTTCATCATCCACAACCGTACCACGTAGCGGCGTCTATTATTTCTCGCAAGGATGGAAGTTAGTCACCCTACCGGGAATCCGCCGCTTTGTTATTTTACCTTTGCTGGTCAACATTGTGCTGATGGGCGGCGCATTTTGGTGGCTGTTTACCCAGCTTGACGCCTGGATACCTTCGTTGATGAGTCATGTGCCGGACTGGCTGCAATGGCTGAGCTATCTGCTGTGGCCGATTGCAGTTATCTCTGTTCTGTTGGTCTTTGGCTATTTTTTCTCTACCCTCGCCAACTGGATCGCCGCGCCGTTTAACGGCCTTTTAGCCGAACAGCTTGAGGCGCGGTTAACCGGCGCCACGCCGCCAGATACCGGCATACTCGGCATCATGAAAGATGTACCGCGCATTATGAAACGTGAATGGCAAAAGCTGGCGTGGTATCTGCCGCGCGCTATTGTGCTGCTGGTTCTCTATTTTATTCCTGGCATTGGCCAAACCATCGCGCCGGTGCTGTGGTTTTTGTTCAGCGCCTGGATGCTGGCGATCCAGTATTGCGACTACCCGTTTGATAACCACAAAGTGCCGTTTAAAACGATGCGCGCCGCGTTGCGCACGCAGAAGGTGGCGAATATGCAATTTGGCGCGCTCACCAGCCTCTTTACGATGATTCCGGTGCTTAACCTTTTCATTATGCCTGTCGCCGTCTGTGGCGCGACGGCAATGTGGGTTGATTGCTGGCGTGCTAAACACGCGTTATGGAAGTAACGTAAAAATGTATAAATAAGAGATGGCTTATGCTGTCTCTTATTCCATACTGATAACCATTATTTCCCATCAGCATATAGATATGCGAAATCCTTACTTCCCCATATCTGGCTGGAAGGTATGCTGGGAAGGTATCCCAATTTCATACAGTTAAGGACAGGCCATGAGTAAGATTTATGAAGATAACTCGCTGACTATCGGTCATACGCCGCTGGTTCGACTGAACCGTATCGGTAATGGACGCATTCTGGCGAAGGTGGAGTCGCGCAACCCGAGCTTCAGCGTCAAGTGCCGTATCGGCGCCAATATGATTTGGGATGCCGAAAAGCGTGGCGTACTGAAACCTGGCGTGGAACTGGTGGAGCCGACCAGCGGCAATACCGGTATTGCGCTGGCATATGTCGCCGCCGCGCGCGGTTACAAACTCACCCTGACCATGCCGGAAACCATGAGCATTGAACGCCGCAAGCTACTCAAAGCATTAGGCGCGAATCTGGTGCTGACCGAAGGGGCGAAAGGGATGAAAGGCGCTATTCAGAAAGCCGAAGAAATTGTCGCCAGCGATCCGCAAAAATATCTCCTGCTCCAGCAGTTCAGCAACCCTGCCAACCCGGAAATCCATGAAAAAACCACCGGCCCGGAAATCTGGGAAGACACCGATGGTCAGGTGGATGTGTTTATCTCCGGCGTCGGCACTGGCGGTACGTTAACCGGCGTCACGCGTTATATCAAAGGGACGAAGGGTAAAACCGATCTTATCACCGTTGCGGTAGAACCCACCGACTCCCCGGTTATCGCCCAGGCGCTGGCTGGTGAAGAGATCAAACCGGGCCCGCATAAAATTCAGGGCATCGGCGCAGGCTTCATCCCAGGCAACCTGGATCTGAAATTGATTGATAAAGTGGTTGGCATCACCAATGAAGAAGCCATTTCTACCGCGCGCCGTCTGATGGAAGAGGAAGGTATTCTGGCGGGAATTTCTTCCGGCGCCGCGGTTGCTGCAGCGCTTAAGCTGCAGGAAGATGAAAGCTTTACCAATAAGAATATTGTGGTTATCCTACCTTCATCAGGTGAGCGTTATCTGAGCACCGCGTTGTTCGCCGATCTCTTTACTGAGAAAGAACTGCAACAGTGATGCCAGCATGTTAAAAACGCGTAAAAAAGCACCTTTTTGGGTGCTTTTTTGTGGCCTGCTTCAAACTTTCACCTCACCTGGCATTGATTCACCCTGCCGGAACTGGTATTTAACCAGACTAATTATTTTGATGCGCGAAATTAATCGTTACAGGAAAAGCGTTAGCTGAATCGATTTTATGATTTGGTTCAAATCTTCCTTTCGCGGCATAATGTTTAATGACGAGCGAAACGTCAGCGGCCATAAGTTGCCAGCAACGGATTGCGTAGAACACCTTTTGTGTCGCGTCCCGTTTACGCCGGCGCTAACAATACAGGCTAAAGTTGAGCCGCCAGGCTAGACTTTAGTTCCACAACACTAAACCTATAAGTTGGGGAAATACAATGTTCCAGCAAGAAGTTACCATTACCGCTCCGAACGGTCTGCACACCCGCCCTGCTGCTCAGTTTGTTAAAGAAGCAAAAGGCTTCACTTCTGAGATTACTGTGACTTCCAACGGCAAAAGCGCCAGCGCGAAAAGCCTGTTTAAACTGCAGACTCTGGGCCTGACTCAAGGCACCGTCGTCACCATCTCCGCAGAAGGTGAAGATGAGCAGAAAGCGGTTGAACATCTGGTCAAACTGATGGCGGAACTCGAGTAAGTTTTTTTCCGGGTTCTTTTAAAAATCAGTCACAAGTAAGGTAGGGTTATGATTTCAGGCATTTTAGCATCCCCGGGTATCGCTTTCGGCAAAGCACTGCTGCTGAAAGAAGACGAAATCGTCATTGACCGGAAAAAAATTTCTGCCGACAAGGTTGATCAGGAAGTTGAACGTTTTCTGAGCGGTCGTGCCAAGGCATCTGCGCAACTGGAAGCGATCAAGACAAAAGCTGGTGAAACGTTCGGTGAAGAAAAAGAAGCCATCTTTGAAGGGCATATTATGCTGCTCGAAGATGAGGAGCTGGAGCAGGAAATCATAGCCCTGATTAAAGATAAGCACATGACGGCTGACGCAGCCGCGCATGAAGTTATCGAAGGTCAGGCCACTGCCCTGGAAGAACTGGATGACGAATACCTGAAAGAGCGTGCGGCTGACGTACGTGATATCGGTAAGCGCCTGCTGCGCAACATCCTGGGTCTGGCCATTATCGATCTGAGCGCGATTCAGGAAGAAGTCATCCTGGTTGCCGCTGACCTGACGCCGTCAGAAACCGCACAGTTGAACCTGCAGAAAGTGCTGGGCTTCATCACCGACGCGGGCGGACGCACGTCTCATACCTCCATCATGGCGCGTTCTCTGGAACTGCCGGCGATCGTAGGTACCGGTAGCGTCACCTCTCAGGTGAAAAACGGCGACTATCTGATTCTGGATGCCGTAAACAACCAGGTCTACGTCAACCCGACCAACGATGTTATTGAGCAACTGCGCGCCGTCCAGGAGCAGGTTGCGACCGAGAAAGCGGAACTCGCAAAACTGAAAGATCTGCCGGCAATCACGCTGGATGGACATCAGGTCGAAGTTTGCGCCAACATCGGTACCGTTCGCGACGTTGAAGGCGCTGAGCGTAACGGCGCGGAAGGCGTTGGTCTGTATCGTACTGAATTCCTGTTCATGGATCGCGACGCGCTGCCGACGGAAGAAGAGCAGTTTGCCGCCTATAAAGCGGTCGCTGAAGCGTGCGGCTCGCAGGCGGTTATCGTCCGTACCATGGACATTGGCGGCGACAAAGAGCTGCCGTACATGAACTTCCCGAAAGAAGAAAACCCGTTCCTGGGCTGGCGCGCCGTGCGTATCGCCATGGATCGCAAAGAGATCCTGCGTGACCAGGTTCGCGCGATTCTGCGTGCCTCCGCTTTCGGTAAATTGCGCATTATGTTCCCGATGATCATCTCTGTTGAAGAAGTTCGCGCGCTGCGCAAAGAGATTGAAATCTACAAACAGGAACTGCGTGACGAAGGTAAAGCATTTGACGAAAGCATTGAGATTGGCGTGATGGTGGAAACACCGGCTGCGGCGACAATTGCGCGTCATTTAGCCAAAGAAGTTGATTTCTTTAGTATCGGCACCAATGATTTAACGCAGTACACCCTGGCAGTTGACCGTGGTAATGATATGATTTCACACCTTTACCAGCCAATGTCACCGTCCGTACTGAACTTGATCAAGCAAGTTATTGATGCTTCTCATGCAGAAGGTAAATGGACTGGCATGTGTGGTGAGCTTGCAGGCGACGAACGTGCTACACTTCTGTTGCTGGGGATGGGTCTGGACGAATTCTCTATGAGCGCCATTTCTATCCCGCGCATTAAGAAGATTATCCGTAACACGAACTTCGAAGATGCGAAGGTGTTAGCAGAGCAGGCTCTTGCTCAACCGACAACGGACGAGTTAATGACGCTGGTTAACAAGTTCATTGAAGAAAAAACAATCTGCTAATCCACGAGATGCGGCCCAATTTACTGCTTAGGAGAAGATCATGGGTTTGTTCGATAAACTAAAATCTCTGGTTTCTGATGATAAGAAAGACACCGGAACTATTGAGATTGTTGCCCCGCTCTCTGGCGAGATCGTCAACATCGAAGACGTGCCGGATGTAGTTTTTGCTGAAAAAATCGTTGGTGATGGCATCGCTATCAAACCAACCGGTAACAAAATGGTCGCCCCTGTTGACGGTACCATCGGCAAAATCTTTGAAACCAACCATGCGTTCTCTATCGAATCCGATAGCGGCATTGAGCTGTTCGTTCACTTCGGTATCGACACCGTTGAGCTGAAAGGCGAAGGCTTCAAGCGTATTGCTGAAGAAGGTCAGCGCGTGAAAGTTGGCGATCCGGTCATCGAGTTCGATCTGCCGTTGCTGGAAGAAAAAGCCAAGTCTACCCTGACTCCGGTTGTTATCTCCAACATGGATGAAATCAAAGAACTGATCAAACTGTCCGGTAGCGTGACCGTGGGTGAAACTCCGGTTATCCGCATTAAGAAGTAATTCTTGCCGCAGTGAAGAATGGCGCCTTTGGGCGCCATTTTTTTTGCCTGTACTTGCGCCGCCATCCGGCGATGGTGCGGCGCACTGCCTGATGGCGCTACGCTTATCAGGCCTACAAGGTTGCGAACATTTCAGCGCCAATCCACGGGTTACAACTGCGAGGTCACCGGGCGAAAGCACTTCTCGCACATCAGGATCTTCATCCCATCCGGGCCACTTTCCAGCATCCTGCGTTCGGAATCGGACACTTGCAACTCGCACTGATAGCCGCCAGTGATGCCAAACATCGCCCGCGCTACGCAAATATCTTCCAGCGCGTCCAGCCCGCTCGTTTCAAAATGCCCCACGATACGTCCCTGCTGGCGAACCACCAGCCGATAACTCTTCATCGCGCCTCCCCTGCCGGCGGCAGAATTAACTCATCACAGCCACACTGCTGTGTCCAGGTCATCACCTCCAGCACGCGCTGCGCCGCATCTTTTGCCGCGGTCGTCAGTTTTTTCCCCTGCACAATACCGCTGACCAGCTCGGCGCAGAAGAGATCTCCCGTCCCTTTTAACTCCGTCGCCACCCGCGGATGGGCAAAGACCTCTACGACCTGCGCAGTAACGACAGCAACCGTTATAGTCTCCAGAGATTCGCCCGGCGCGCTGGTAATAACCACCCATTTCAGCGTATCGGAAAGCAGCGATTGCGCCGCCGCCACCGCCTCTTCCAGCGTGCGGCACGGTTTACCACTCAGCATCTCCAGCTCAAATACGTTCGGCGTTAGCCCCTGCGCCTGCGGCAGTAAATGCGTGCGATAAGCCTGCGGAATTTCCGCCTGCACATACATTCCACTGTCGGTATCGCCAATGACCGGATCGACAAGAATACACACCTCCGGATGCGAAGCCCGGATCGCCATTAGCCACTTCGACAGCAAGACAATTTGGTCTGCGCTGCCCATGTAACCGGTGGTAATCGCTTTTAATTCACGTAACGCATCGCGCTCATTCAACGCCGTAAGGTAGCCTGCAAACCACTCGGCGGGAATAATGCCGCCATAAAACGTTTTATAGTGCGGCGTATTGCTGAACAGCACCGTCGGGACCGCCGTCACGCGTAATCCCTGCGCTTTAATGGCCGGAACAGCGATGCTGTTGCCTACGCTGCCGTACACGACCTGTGACTGGACGGCGACGATATCGGTTTGTAACGCCCGATGGTTGTCGTCGAAGAGCACTGACTGAATATCACTCTCTTGTCCCATAAAATTTTCCTCTCGCTGGACAGCAGGCTACCGCCTCATTATCATTGTCATATGCTAAAATTCATTTTGTCATAGGTCAATAATGATCGACGGAAAAACCGCTAACGAAATTTTTGACAGTATCCGTCAACACATTATCGCCGGCACGTTACGGGCGGAGGATTCGCTCCCGCCGGTACGGGAGCTGGCAAGCGAATTAAAGGTGAACCGCAATACCGTCGCAGCGGCGTATAAACGGCTGATAACGGCGGGACTGGCGCAAAGTTTAGGCCGCAATGGGACGGTGATTAAAGGCAGTCCGTCTCCCGTAGCGCTGGAAGGCGGCGATCCGCATACGCCTCTGCACGACCTTTCCGGCGGCAATCCCGATCCGCAGCGTCTGCCTGACCTTAGCCGTTATTTTGCCCGTCTCAGCCGCACGTCGCATCTCTACGGCGATGCGCCCGTTTCCCCTGAACTACACGCCTGGGCGGCGCGCTGGCTACGGGATGCCACCCCCGTCGCAGGCGAAATTGATATCACCAGCGGAGCTATCGACGCCATTGAAAGACTGCTTTGCGCGCATCTGCTGCCGGGCGACAGCGTCGCGGTGGAAGATCCCTGTTTTTTAAGCAGTATCAATATGCTGCGCTATGCCGGTTTTAGCGCCAGCCCGGTCAGTGTGGATAGCGAAGGAATGCAGCCTGAAAAGCTGGAACAGGCGCTAAACCAGGGCGCGCGGGCAGTGATCTTAACGCCGCGCGCACACAACCCTACCGGCTGTAGCCTGAGCGCTCGCCGTGCCGCTGCGCTGCAAAATATACTGGCGCGTTACCCTCAGGTAGTGATCATTATCGACGATCACTTCGCTCTACTTTCTTCGTCGCCCTGGCAGTCGGTTATTGCGCAGACAACGCAACACTGGGCGGTGATACGCTCCGTTTCCAAAGCCCTCGGCCCTGATTTACGTCTTGCTATTGTCGCCAGCGACAGCGCGACCTCGGCAAAACTTCGGCTGCGGCTAAATGCCGGTAGTCAGTGGGTCAGCCATCTGTTACAGGATCTGGTCTACGCCTGCCTGACCGACCCTGAGTATCAGCACAGGCTGGCGCAAACGCGGCTGTTTTACGCCGCCCGGCAACAAAAACTGGCCCGCGCCCTACAGCAATATGGCATCGCCATTTCTCCCGGCGACGGCGTGAATGCCTGGCTCCCGCTGGACACCCATAGCCAGGCTACCGCGTTTACGCTGGCAAAATCCGGCTGGCTGGTACGTGAGGGAGAAGCCTTTGGCGTAAGCGCGCCGTCTCACGGTCTACGTATCACGCTGTCGACATTAAATGACAGCGAGATCAACACGCTGGCGGCTGATATCCATCAGGCGCTAAATCGCTAACAGGAGAAAATAACGTGCGAGTTCATTTTGTTGTCCATGAGTCGTTTGAATCCGCTGGCGCTTATCTGAAATGGGCTGAAGATCGCGGTTATACCATTTCATGGTCGCGCGTCTATGCCGGAGAAGCGCTACCGCCCAATGCCGATGAGTTCGATATGCTCGTGGTATTTGGCGGTCCGCAGTCGCCGCGCACCACCCGCGAAGAGTGCCCGTACTTTGACTCTCGCGCCGAACAGCACTTAATTAATCAGGCGATTACGGCCCGGCGAATGGTTATCGGCATTTGTCTTGGTTCGCAGCTCATTGGCGAGGCGCTGGGCGCCGCTGTGTGCCAAAGTCCGGAAAAAGAGATTGGTCATTACCCTATTACGCTCACTGAAGCCGGTCTGCGGCATCCGCTTATCGCCCACTTTGGCTCCCCGTTAACCGTCGGCCACTGGCACAACGATATGCCAGGACTCACCGATCAGGCGACCGTGCTGGCTGAAAGTGCCGGCTGTCCACGTCAGATAGTGCAGTACGGCAATTTTGTCTACGGCTTCCAGTGTCATATGGAATTTACCGTCGAGGCGGTTGAAGGATTAATCCAACATTCGCAGCAGGAGCTGGCTGACGCGCAAGGGAAGCGTTTTATCCGCCCGGTTGCCGAGATGCGCGCATGGGATTACCAGCAAATGAATGAAAAGCTGTGGCGTTTTCTGGATGAACTCACGCTGGCGCACTCACAGAAATAACCACACCAGGAGTGCAACTTATTACCCGGCTAACGGTCTGAGGTGCAGTGATTATCGCATGAAAAAGGATTTTACCATGAAGAAAATTGTCTGCGCCGTCGTTGCGCTCCTGCTGACCCTACCCGCCTGGGCGAAGCTAAACGCCCATGAAGAAGCGCGCATTAACGCCATGCTGAATGCGCTGGCGCAGAAAAAGGATCTGACCTTCGTTCGTAACGGTGATGCGCATAACTGCGAGGAAGCCGTATCGCACCTGCGCTTAAAACTGGGTAACACGCGCAATCGTATCGACACCGCCGAACAGTTTATCGATAAAGTCGCGTCGTCGTCGTCCATCACCGGAAAGCCCTATATCGTTAAAATTCCCGGTAAAAGCGATGAAAACGCGCAGCCTTATTTACATGCGCTTATTGCGGAAACGGATAAAACGCTATAACACACGGGTGCCATACGACGATGGCACCTCGTTTAAATCCCTGCCCCCTGGCTGAAATGCTCTTCACCAAACACGCCGGTAGACAAGTAACGATCGCCGCGATCGCAGATAATCGCCACCACTACCGCGCCGGGCGTGGCTCGTGCGACGCGTAACGCGCCCGCTACCGCGCCGCCGGAACTCACGCCGCAGAAAATCCCTTCACGAACGGCCAGTTCACGCATGGTGTTTTCGGCATCATTCTGATGAATATCCAGCACCTCATCTACCAGCGAGGCGTTAAAAATGCCTGGCATGTATTCCGCAGGCCAGCGGCGAATGCCCGGAATACTGCTGCCCTCTTCCGGCTGCAGGCCAACGATAGTGACCGGCTTTTCCTGCTCGCGCAGAAAACGCGACACGCCGGTAATGGTGCCGGTGGTGCCCATGCTGGAGACAAAATGGGTGATGCGACCTGACGTTTGCCGCCAGATTTCCGGGCCGGTGGTCGTGTAGTGGGCGTAGGGATTATCAGGATTATTAAACTGATCGAGCAGTTTGCCCTCGCCTCGTTCAGACATAGCGAGCGCTAAATCGCGCGCCCCTTCCATTCCCTGCTCTTTAGTGACCAGAATCAGTTCCGCGCCATAGGCCCGCATTGCCGCCCGACGCTCCTGGCTCATGTTGTCCGGCATCAACAGCTTCATGCGATAACCTTTCAGCGCGGCGATCATCGCCAGCGCAATGCCAGTGTTGCCGCTGGTCGCTTCAATCAGGACATCGCCCGGTTTAATTTCCCCGCGCTTTTCCGCCTCGACAATCATCGATAGCGCCGCGCGATCTTTCACCGATCCTGCCGGATTATTGCCTTCCAGCTTGACCCAGATTTCACTGCCGTTATCCGGCCCCAGACGTTGTAATTTGACCAGCGGCGTATTGCCGATGGTTTGTTCTAATGTATTCACGTTTTCAGCTCAATAAAAA
>CWGO01000060.1_pt1 | contig 23461 bp, 24 predicted proteins | sample 682281 | NCBI WGS metagenome assembly CWGO01 (sample SAMEA3735799, study PRJEB9488) | human gut metagenome | biome: ENVO:mammalia-associated habitat; material: ENVO:feces | place: Malawi | collected 2009-02-27 | reverse complement strand
TGCTCCTTCAGCCACTCGGACACCTCACCAAATTGTCGCTCCAGCATTACTGGAACGGGCGCTAATGTAGGGAAATATCTTTTCTACGTCAATCAACTTTTTTAAAAAAAAGCGCGTTTATACAAACTTCCACCAATCTGTGGTTTTAATAAGCGAAAACTGCTTTTTTTGCCCGCGCCGGGAAATTTGCTATGCTGCACATCCCGTTGAAAACGCTGATAACAGGCGCAATCACATTCCGCACCATACTGCTCAGGAGATAACATGGAGATAATTTTTTATCACCCGACATTTAACGCCGCCTGGTGGGTAAATGCGCTGGAGAAGGCTCTCCCACATGCGCGCGTTCGTGAATGGAAGGTCGGTGATAACAACCCCGCAGACTATGCGCTTGTATGGCAGCCCCCGGTTGAAATGCTGGCCGGAAGACGCTTAAAAGCCGTCTTTGCGCTGGGCGCGGGGGTGGATGCAATTCTGAGTAAATTAAATGCGCATCCGGAAATGCTGGACGCCTCCATTCCTCTATTCCGTCTGGAAGATACCGGAATGGGCCTGCAAATGCAGGAGTATGCCGTCAGCCAGGTATTACACTGGTTCCGTCGTTTCGATGATTATCAGGCGCTGAAAAATCAGGCGCTATGGAAACCGTTGCCGGAATATACCCGCGAAGAGTTTAGCGTCGGTATCATGGGCGCAGGGGTGCTGGGTGCAAAAGTGGCAGAAAGTCTACAGGCGTGGGGGTTCCCGTTACGTTGCTGGAGTCGTAGTCGCAAATCCTGGCCTGGCGTGGAAAGTTATGTTGGGCGTGAAGAGCTGCGCGCTTTCCTGAACCAGACGCGGGTGCTGATTAATCTGCTGCCGAATACGGCCCAAACGGTAGGAATTATTAATAGCGAATTGTTGGATCAATTGCCGGATGGCGCTTACGTGTTGAATCTCGCGCGCGGCGTGCATGTTCAGGAGGCGGATCTGCTGGCTGCGCTTGATAGCGGTAAGCTAAAAGGCGCGATGTTGGATGTCTTTAGCCAGGAACCGTTACCGCAGGAAAGTCCATTATGGCGCCATCCGCGAGTCGCCATGACGCCGCACATTGCGGCAGTCACCCGTCCGGCGGAAGCCATCGATTATATTAGCCGCACCATTACCCAGCTGGAGAAGGGAGAGCCGGTAACGGGGCAGGTGGATCGGGCGAGAGGATATTGATATCAACCCGGCGCAGGCCGGGTTTCGCTAAAAAACGCTGGCGATACCTGCTATCCTTGTCGGAAATGACTACAGGAGAGAGCAATGTATCCCGTTGACCTGCATATGCATACCGTCGCCAGCACTCATGCCTACAGTACTCTGAGCGATTATATCGCGGAAGCCAAACGCAAAGGCATTAAACTTTTTGCGATTACCGATCATGGTCCGGACATGGAAGATGCGCCGCATCACTGGCATTTTATTAACATGCGCATCTGGCCGCGTCTGGTTGACGGCGTGGGGATACTGCGTGGCATTGAGGCGAATATCAAGAATATTAACGGTGAAATTGATTGTTCCGGAAAGATGTTCGACTCGCTGGATCTGATTATCGCAGGCTTTCATGAGCCCGTTTTTGCGCCGCATGATAAAGAAACCAATACTCAGGCGATGATCGCGACCATCGCCAGCGGCAAGGTGCATATAATTAGTCACCCCGGAAATCCAAAGTATCCAGTGGAGGTTAAAGCCATCGCGCAGGCGGCGGCGAAACACCATGTAGCACTGGAAATCAACAACTCTTCCTTTCTGCATTCGCGTAAAGGAAGCGAAGATAATTGCCGCGCGGTCGCTGCTGCCGTACGCGATGCGGGAGGCTGGGTAGCGTTAGGCTCTGATTCCCATACGGCCTTTACGCTTGGCGATTTCACCGAATGCCGGAAAATTCTGGATGCGGTGAATTTTCCGGAAGATCGAATCCTGAACGTCTCTCCGCAGCGCTTACTGGCCTTTCTCGAATCACGCGGTATGGCGCCTGTACCGGAATTTGCCGAACTTTAATCGTTATTTACGGGAAGATATCAATGAATGAGTTTTCAATCCTGTGCCGTGTGCTGGGATCGTTGTATTACCGCCAACCGCAAGATCCTTTACTGGTTCCGCTGTTTACGTTAATCCGTGAAGGTAAACTGGCGGCAAACTGGCCGCTGGAGCAGGATGACATGCTGGCGCGTTTACAGAAAAGCTGCGATATCACGCAGATTTCCACTGATTACAATGCGTTATTTGTTGGGGAAGAGTGCGCGGTAGCGCCATACCGCAGTGCGTGGGTCGAAGGCGCGGAAGAGTCTGAGGTGCGCGCTTTTTTAACGTCGCGAGGGATGCCGCTGGCCGATACGCCTGCCGATCACATTGGCACTTTATTGCTCGCGGCCTCCTGGCTGGAAGATCAGTCTGCCGAAGATGAAAGTGAAGCGCTGGAAATCTTATTTGCCGATTATCTGCTTCCCTGGTGCAATACTTTCCTCGGTAAAGTTGAAGCCCATGCCGTTACGCCATTCTGGCGCACTCTGGCGCCGCTAACGCGTGATGCGATAGGGGCCATGTGGGATGAACTTCAGGAAGAAGATGAAGAATAATGTGATGTAAATCACCATTAACTGCAACGAGTTTTACATCATTGCATAAAATGTGTGCGCGATCTCATTAATGTGCCGCTTTTCTGTTATGATGCGCGCCATGAACATACTTCTTTCTATTGCTATCACGACGGGCATCCTTTCTGGAATATGGGGATGGGTGGCCGTCTCCCTGGGGTTACTAAGCTGGGCCGGTTTTTTAGGCTGTACGGCTTATTTCGCCTGTCCGCAGGGCGGCTTTAAGGGATTGTTGATTTCCGCCTGTACGCTGTTAAGCGGTATGGTGTGGGCGCTGGTCATTATTCACGGTAGCGCGCTGGCGCCGCATCTGGAAATTGTCAGTTACGTGTTGACGGGGATCGTGGCATTCCTGATGTGTATCCAGGCAAAGCAGCTATTGCTTTCTTTTGTTCCGGGAACATTTATCGGCGCCTGCGCGACATTTGCAGGGCAGGGTGACTGGCGGTTGGTATTACCGTCGCTGGCGCTGGGGCTAATCTTTGGCTATGCCATGAAAAATAGTGGGCTATGGCTGGCATCACGCCGCGAGCAACATTCAGCGAATACGGCGGTCACAAAATAAAAAAGCGTGGGGTTCTTCCCCACGCTTTGTCGTATTCATCAGGATTCTGGCGGTACTGACAGCTCACGGTATTTCACCAGAATATCATTTTGCCTGTCCGCTTTATTCTGCAAATCCCACAGTCCGCGATCGATACCATCATTAATGAGGAAGATAACGCCGGTTTCAATGGCTGACATCAGACACAGCATCACCGGTTCGTTCGAGGTATAGCCGATTTCGCCTTCCAGTAAGCGCTGGTAATCAATAAAACGGAACACGCCTGCCTGTACTTCATAGGAAAGGATCGTTTTACTGGTGTTCACCGAAGAAAGGATCTCGCCCGTACTGACGTTAACCACGCGCAGGTTGACAGCAATCTGATCCAGCTGATACTGCGTATCGGCGCCAATACCGAAATATCTTGCGCCGACCCCGCCGGATTTGACGTTACTTTCATAACCAATAATAGAACCTTCCACCATAATATTTGCCGCCGTCAGCGACTGAAGCGGGATACGGTTATTCATCGCCACGGTGCCGTTTTCCTGGGCTGCGCGAATAATTTTCCGTTCATTCAAAAGATTCTGTAAGCCTTGTCGTTCCAGCGGGATAAACCAGCGCGAATCTTTCAGCGCAGTGACCAACATAGCGGTGGCGCTCTGCGGCACAGCCGTAGAAAAGTTACTTGCCGGGTAAGGTTTAAATTGGCCCGTTTCATCCTGAATGTTATATACCGAAACAAAGATCTTACCGGTGGGAGCAGGTAAGTGCGTCAAATCTTTGTAACTTTGTGCGCGGGGCATTAATGTCGGTTTCGCAGCTTGTTTCGGCGGGGCAGTTAAGCATCCGCTCAACAATAAAACGGCAACCAAAATAAGTAAGCGCGGCATGATTTATATCCTTTAGTGACTGTAGCTTAAAAATCGGTTGACTGAGTTTGTAAACCTGACACTTCGATGGTCGAGGTTCTTCCCGTTTTTCTGTCCGTGACGTTGAGCTGGAGCTGTCCGTCGCGATTAGCGATATCGATAATAAAATCGTTGGTCACCATACGTCCTGGTTTCCCGGTATTAATATTGGTCAACAAGCCGCCCAGAATTTGCGATTGAATAGCCTGCGTAAAGTTATCCAACGCTGAGGGGGTTTCGATACCAAAATCGTTATCATAAGCGGGGTCTTTATATGAATTTTGCGCCTGGGCGCTATTCAATAAAAAGGAACCGTTATTGGGGTTTCCACCAAAGTTAGGATTACGGAACTGGAACGTCATATTTCCAGCCCAGGTTAATGGCGAAAAAAGCATGAGCAGCACTACTGCATGTTTAACACGCATGACAGCCTCCGGATAAAAATCATGTTTTAGAATTCATCACGCGCTAAATCACTCGTACTTAATAGCGTTTGATCTATTTGTCGGCGATTTAATGCTTCCTCTGTTTGTGCTAATGCGAAGACGACGGTTTTCTCGAAGTCTCTTTTCATTGGAAATAAAAAGGTCTGGAAAATAACGTCCTGATTTACCGTTATGGTGATCCAGCTTCCCCAACGCGCACTGGGTCTTTCATTAATGGTCAGATTGCCGGTGTATTCGCTTTCCCATTTGTCGCTGAATGCACGATAGAATTCATGTCCTATCGAAGAGACGGTATGGTCGGTTAACAATCCGGGAACCTCGACTTCAACTTCATTGGCATGCAGGTTTCCGGTAGCGAACAGTAACTCTGCTGCTACAATCCAGGTCAGATAGCGTTTCATGGCCTTACCGCCTGAGATTATCGTTTGCCCATGAAACTGCCTGGGTGCGATTTTTGACAGCTATCTTTTTGAAAAGATTATAAAGATGTGTCTTAACCGTATTCTCGCTGATAAATAGCGACCTGGCGATTTCATTATTAGAGGCACCAATACGTAACTTATTGAGGATCTCTTTTTCGCGATGAGTGAGTAATGCGGACTCGGTGCTGTTGTAGCGGTAATTTCCTGAGTGTGTAATCAGGTAACTGGCTAATTTTTGTGAAAAATAGCATTCGCCCCGCAGAATACCCTGTAATCCGCTGACCACGTGTTCCTGGTCTTCAGTGGCGTAAAACACGCCGTTAATATGAGGCCAGTTTTCAATTTCACGGTAGGGATAATCGTCAGGGGTATTTAACAATAATGTTTTTATATTATTGTTTTTGCGGCTTAAATTATCCTGCCAATAGTGGATAAGCTTCTTATCCGCTTCCATCATATCCATTAAAACAATGCAACTGGCTGAGATATCTTCCAGAGAACGTTGAATATTATGCAGTTTTCCGGTTATGGCCAGCGATTGCTTTAAATGTTGCAATAATGCCGTAGCTTGCAGAGATGGCTTTGTGATCAACAATAGTGTGTGACCATGACTACTATGGACTTCATTAAACATGATGAAACTCCACTTTTTTTAATCGCACATCTGACAGCTGCCCCCATAAAATAAAGGCACCAGAAGTACTGACAGATGTTGCACTGCTGTGGGTTGAAATAGCCCATTATCCAGAAAGAGAAAAATATTTACGAAAATACTTTTAACTGTTTTCAATCTAGCCATTACAAATCTTAAAGCAAGTGTTAAACTTGTAACCAGATGTAAAAATATATATTAAAATGTTGTTTTTGGGTTTTTTTGAAGTTTAGATTTGATAGTAAAGTTGTACATTTCGCTGTTATTGCATAGATTTAAAAAATCATACAAATTATAATAATTCATTGATTTTTAATCATTTTAATTATTGTATGTCATGTTTTGATTTTATTTTTTCTTGAAATTTGAAACGTGGCATTAACCTGGACAGCACAAAGACAAAAAAACGAAGTGTGTCACGTCTTGTGCGTATTGCCCCCCATGGGAAGCATAAGAACATCCCCATGGCGGCATAACATACACCAACACTTCATTTTTTAGGTGCGCGATACACTATCTTCTGTGGCCAAAAATCAATTATAAAAAATCACATGGCTATCGTTTTATTAGCACTTTGGTATGAGCTTAAATAACAAAATACCACGCGTGGGTGAGTTATTAAAAATGTTTCCACGGACATACTCTTCATCGTAACGACGCGTTAACAAAAAACGCATGTCGCTAACAAGGTAATAGATAATTTTCGCTATGTACGACCAGGTCCAGGGTGACAGCATGAAAAACAAATTGTTATTTATGATGTTGACAATACTGGGTGCGCCTGGGATTGCAACCGCGACAAATTATGATCTGGCTCGTTCAGAGTATAATTTTGCGGTAAATGAATTAAGCAAGTCTTCATTTAATCAGGCGGCCATTATTGGTCAAGTCGGCACGGATAATAGTGCCAGAGTACGCCAGGAAGGATCAAAACTATTGTCCGTTATTTCACAAGAAGGAGGAAATAATCGGGCGAAAGTCGACCAGGCAGGGAATTATAACTTTGCGTATATTGAGCAAACGGGCAATGCCAACGATGCCAGTATATCGCAAAGCGCTTACGGTAATAGTGCGGCTATTATACAGAAAGGTTCTGGAAATAAGGCCAATATTACCCAGTACGGTACGCAGAAAACAGCAGTTGTAGTGCAGAAACAGTCGCATATGGCTATTCGCGTCACCCAACGCTAATACCGTTACGACTTTTAAATCAATCCGATGGGGGTTTTACCATGAAACTTTTAAAAGTGGCAGCATTCGCAGCAATCGTAGTTTCTGGCAGTGCTCTGGCTGGCGTCGTTCCACAATGGGGCGGCGGCGGTAATCATAACGGCGGCGGCAATAGTTCCGGCCCGGATTCCACGTTGAGCATTTATCAGTACGGTTCCGCTAACGCTGCGCTTGCTCTGCAAAGCGATGCCCGTAAATCTGAAACGACCATTACCCAGAGCGGTTATGGTAACGGCGCCGATGTAGGCCAGGGTGCGGATAACAGTACTATTGAACTGACTCAGAATGGTTTCAGAAACAATGCCACCATCGACCAGTGGAACGCTAAAAACTCCGATATTACTGTCGGTCAATACGGCGGTAATAACGCCGCGCTGGTTAATCAGACCGCATCTGATTCCAGCGTAATGGTGCGTCAGGTTGGTTTTGGCAACAACGCCACGGCTAACCAGTATTAATTTAGCGTCTGCGCTAATAAAAAAACAGGGCATAAGCCCTGTTTTTTTTCGGGAGGAAATTATGCATACTTTATTGCTCCTTGCCGCACTTTCAAATCAGATTACGTTTACCACGACTCAGCAAGGCGATATTTACACGGTGATCCCTCAGGTCACATTAAACGAACCCTGCGTCTGTCAGGTGCAAATTCTCTCTGTGCGCGACGGCGTCGGGGGACAAAGCCATACACAGCAAAAACAAACGCTATCTTTACCTGCTAATCAACCGATTGAGTTGTCTCGTCTTAGTGTAAATATATCTTCAGAGGACTCGGTTAAAATTATTGTTACTGTTTCGGACGGACAATCACTGCATTTATCACAACAATGGCCGCCTTCTGCACAGTAGTTTTTGATGGTGGCGGAAATGGATTGGCTGACCTGGGTATAAAGAGGCGATAAAAGCGTCTCATCGTCTCGGCATGTCGCTAAAAGGTAACGCCGAACCCTCGAGGATGACTAATCATTGAGGAGTTAACATGTCCGTAATCAAGAAAAATATCCCTGCCATAGGCCTGTGTATCTGCGCTTTTTTTATCCATTCTGCGGTAGGGCAACAAACGGTACAGGGCGGCGTTATCCATTTTCGCGGCGCGATTGTTGAGCCACTGTGCGATATTTCTACTCACGCCGAAAATATTGATTTAACCTGCCTACGCGAAGGTAAAAAGCAAATGCACCGGATTGACCTTCGGCAGGCATCTGGATTACCGCAGGATATTCAGTCCATTGCGACGGTACGGCTGCATTATCTCGATGCGCAAAAAAGCCTGGCGGTGATGAATATTGAGTACCGTTAACGGCGGTGTCATAGATATAAAAAGAGCGACTCTGTTGAAAGCCCTGCTGTACACTTTGCAGATAAGGTGAGACAAAAGGGGGGGTTATGACATCACGTCTTCAGGTCATACAGGGTGATATCACTCAACTTAGCGTCGATGCGATTGTGAATGCCGCTAACGCATCATTAATGGGCGGCGGTGGCGTAGACGGCGCGATTCATCGCGCGGCGGGGCCGGCATTGCTGGACGCCTGTAAACTCATCCGTCAGCAACAGGGCGAATGTCAGACGGGACATGCGGTTATCACGCCTGCTGGCAAGCTTTCGGCAAAGGCGGTTATTCACACAGTGGGGCCCGTCTGGCGAGGCGGCGAACACCAGGAAGCTGAGCTACTCGAAGAGGCATACCGGAATTGTTTGCTGCTTGCCGAGGCGAATCACTTTCGTTCCATCGCTTTTCCGGCAATCAGTACCGGCGTTTATGGCTATCCACGCGCCCAGGCCGCTGAAGTCGCCGTCAGGACGGTTTCAGATTTTATTACCCGTTACGCTCTGCCTGAACAGGTATACTTTGTCTGTTATGATGAAGAAACTGCCCGGCTTTACGCAAGATTACTTACTCAGCAAGGCGACGACCCTGCCTGATAAAACACGCCTGGAGCGTGCCGTTGAACCGCTATGCGCGCGCCATCCCGGAGAGTGCGGCATTCTGGCGCTGGATAACAGTCTGGACGCTTTTGCCGCCCGCTATCGCCTGACCGAAATGGCGGCGCGGACGCTGGATGTGCAGTATTATATTTGGGAAGACGATATGTCCGGGCGGCTGCTCTTTTCGGTACTGCTGTCGGCGGCGAAGCGCGGCGTTCATGTTCGTCTGCTGCTGGATGATAACAATACGCCTGGTCTGGATGATACGTTGCGCTTGCTGGATAGCCATCCTAATATCGAAGTTCGTCTGTTTAATCCTTTCTCTTTTCGTACGCTACGCGCGCTGGGATATTTGACGGATTTTGCGCGGCTGAATCGGCGGATGCACAATAAAAGTTACACTGCCGACGGCGTAGTGACGCTGGTCGGTGGGCGCAACATCGGCGATGCCTATTTCGGCGCTGGCGAGGAGCCGTTATTTTCCGATCTGGACGTGATGGCCATTGGCCCGGTGGTCAATGATGTCGCCAATGATTTTGAACGTTACTGGCGCTGTAGTTCAGTGTCGACATTGCAGCAAGTATTATCCCTTTCTGAGCAGGAACTGACGCAGCGTATCGAACTTCCCGAATCCTGGTATAACGATGAGATCACCCGCCGTTATCTGCATAAGCTGGAAACCAGTCAGTTTATGGCGGATCTCGATCGCGGAACGTTGCCGCTGATTTGGGCAAAAACACGCTTGCTTAGCGATGACCCTTCTAAAGGCGAGGGGAAGACGCAGCGCCATTCGCTTCTTCCGCAGCGATTATTTGACGTGATGGGGTCGCCGACGGAGCGTATCGACATTATTTCCGCTTACTTTGTCCCTACGCGCGCAGGCGTGGCGCAGTTGCTTAATCTGGTCAGGAAAGGCGTGAAGATCGCCATCTTAACTAACTCCCTGGCGGCCAACGATGTGGCGGTCGTTCACGCAGGGTACGCGCGCTGGCGAAAGAAGTTACTGCGCTATGGCGTGGAGCTCTACGAACTGAAACCGACCCGCGAACATGAAACCGCCGTACATGATCGCGGACTTACCGGGAACTCAGGTTCCAGCTTACATGCTAAAACGTTCAGTATTGATGGTAGTAAGGTGTTTATCGGGTCGCTTAATTTTGATCCCCGTTCAACGCTTTTAAATACCGAAATGGGCTTTGTCATTGAAAGTGAAACGCTGGCGACGCTTATCCATAAGCGTTTTACACAGAGCCAACGCGATGCGGCCTGGCAACTGCGGCTGGATCGCTGGGGACGAATTAACTGGATCGATCGTCAGCAAGAAGAGGAAAAGGTGTTAAAGAAAGAACCCGCTACACGTTTCTGGCAGCGAGTTCTGGTACGGTTGGCGGCAATTTTACCTGTTGAATGGCTGCTTTGAACCCACGCGCGGAAAACTACCCGATCGCGGCGCGACTTTCTCGTTTTACCGGTGGTTTACCTGAAAAGAGAAATTTCAGGAGCGGGATGCGTAAATGAATTTCATACAGAATTAACGCAATACCCATAACAAATATCAGCCCGCACAAGAACCCGATCAGGTTGGAGGAGATATGCGGCGTAATATACGCGCCAAAGAAAAGCGTTAAGGGATGATGCACCAGATAGATAAACAGCGAAGCATTCACGAAATAGGTGACACGCGCGGACTGGAAGTTTAACAAGCGATGCCCCAGTGAGAATACCACGTTCACCATCCACAGCCCCATTACCATCGTAATCACGGATTCGGTTTCGTACATCCAGGCGTCGCCGCTCCCATAACGTTGATTCAGCAGATACGCGATAAAAGCAACGGCAGCGCCTAAAGTGCATCCGCGTGAGGGCGTGGTGAAACGCGCTTTCAGATCGGGGTGAATGAAGGCCAACGCGCCGAGAATAAAAAACGGCACATAAAATAGCGTTTGCATCACAATAAAATTGAACATGCCGTCACTGAGGATTGCCGGATATACGATGAAAATAATGCGCCTGATAGCGGCGTAAGCCATCCCCAGCAGGAAAAAAATAAGCGAAAGCCTGGCCAGTGAAATAGCGGCGGGACGAGGCTTACTTGTTTCCTGCCTTTTTTGGAACCAGGTAAAAATCCCGATGCTGACTGTGGTTAATATCACCAGCACCAGTAAAAACCACAGATGTGAAATGAGTTCCCACGCTAACGTATTATATTTTTCATAGGCAGAGAGTGTAGGCCAGTTCTCTGTTTTCTCTTTGACATATTGCAACAGGATAAATTGCGGCAAGGTAAGCAAAGGGATTGCGGTAAGCATGGGAATACCCACACGTTCTACCCGTACTTTCCACCAGCGTTTTAACGGATAACGTAAAAACAACATGTACGAAAAATAACCAGAAATAACAAAAAACACCTGCATACGAAAAGCGTGGATAAAATCGTTAAACAGAGTTAGCCACCACGATGGCGTGGCGCTATTGACATGCCAACTGTGAGTGGAATAGATCAACGAGATATGAAAGGGAATCCCTAACAACATCAGCCATGCGCGGATAGAGTCAAGAAAATATTCACGCGGCGCGGGTACAGAGCTCATATAAGGTCACGTATTCTCAGATTTTTCACCTTATCCATAAGGCGAATTATAGTTACATTCGGTAGCAACCCTACACCAACTCCGACAACCTGTCTCCAGGATAAGCACGCAAAGTGAAAACAGGCGCGGGAGGTGCTTAATCCATGAGCCAGCGCGCTGAACAAAGCCTGGATTCAGTTGTCGTAATGCCTGATTATCCATTAAAATGGATCGGATCGATATAAGCACACAAAGGGGGAAGTGCTTACTTATTATGAAACATAAACGACAAATGATGAAAATGCGTTGGTTGGGCGCAGCTATTATGTTAACGCTCTACGCATCATCGAGCTGGGCGTTCAGTATTGATGACGTGGCAAAACAAGCTCAATCTTTAGCCGGGAAAGGCTATGAGGCGCCTAAAAGCAACTTGCCCTCCGTTTTCCGCGACATGAAATATGCGGATTATCAGCAGATCCAGTTTAACAGCGATAAAGCCTACTGGAACAACTTAAAGACCCCTTTTAAGCTCGAATTTTACCATCAGGGGATGTACTTCGATACGCCGGTCAAGATTAACGAAGTGACGGCGACGACGGTCAAAAGAATCAAATACAGCCCGGATTACTTCAATTTTGGCAATGTTCAGCACGATAAAGACACGGTAAAAGATTTAGGCTTCGCCGGGTTCAAAGTTCTGTACCCCATCAACAGTAAAGATAAGAACGACGAAATCGTCAGTATGCTTGGCGCCAGCTATTTCCGCGTTATCGGCGCAGGCCAGGTATATGGCTTATCTGCGCGCGGCCTGGCGATTGATACCGCCTTACCATCTGGTGAAGAGTTTCCCCGCTTTCGCGAGTTCTGGATTGAGCGTCCAAAACCCACCGATAAGCGTTTGACCGTCTATGCATTACTGGATTCTCCGCGCGCGACCGGCGCTTACCGTTTTGTGATCATTCCTGGCCGCGATACCGTGGTGGACGTGCAGTCAAAAGTCTATCTGCGCGATAAAGTGGGCAAGCTGGGCGTTGCGCCATTAACCAGTATGTTCCTGTTTGGGCCAAACCAGCCGTCGCCGACGACCAACTATCGTCCGGAACTGCATGACTCGAACGGCTTATCCATTCATGCGGGTAATGGCGAGTGGATTTGGCGTCCGCTGAACAATCCAAAACACCTCGCTGTGAGCAGCTATGCGATGGAAAACCCTCAGGGATTCGGCCTGTTGCAGCGTGGTCGCGAGTTCTCGCGCTTTGAAGATTTAGACGATCGCTACGACCTGCGTCCAAGCGCCTGGATTACCCCGAAAGGCGACTGGGGCAAAGGTAAGGTTGAACTGGTTGAAATTCCGACCAATGATGAAACCAACGATAACATCGTCGCTTACTGGACTCCGGATCAACTGCCGGAACCGGGTAAAGAGATGAACTTCAAGTACACTCTGACCTTCAGCCGCGATGAAGATAAACTTCATGCGCCGGATAATGCCTGGGTGCTGCAAACACGCCGCTCAACGGGCGACGTTAAACAGTCGAATCTGATTCGCCAGCCCGACGGCACTATTGCCTTTGTGGTGGATTTCGTTGGCGCCGACATGAAAAAACTGCCGCCGGATACGCCTGTCGCTGCGCAAACCAGCATTGGCGATAACGGTGAAATCGTTGACAGTAATGTACGCTATAACCCAGTCACTAAAGGCTGGCGTTTAATGCTGCGCGTGAAAGTCAAAGACGCGAAGAAAACCACGGAAATGCGTGCCGCATTGGTGAATGCCGATCAGACGCTAAGTGAAACCTGGAGCTACCAGTTACCTGCCAATGAATAAAACAACTGAGTATATTGACGCACTGCTGCTTTCTGAACGTGAGAAAGCGGCATTGCCGAAAACTGACATCCGCGCCGTGCATCAGGCGCTGGATGCCGAGCATCGGACTTACTCGCGAGAAGACGATTCACCGCAGGGTTCCGTAAAAGCCCGCCTTGAACACGCCTGGCCGGATTCATTGGCGAAGGGGCAGTTAATTAAAGATGATGAAGGGCGCGATCAGTTGCAGGCTATGCCAAAAGCGACGCGCTCTTCGATGTTTCCTGATCCCTGGCGAACCAACCCGGTTGGCCGTTTCTGGGATCGTCTGCGTGGGCGGGATGTAACGCCGCGCTATGTTTCTCGTCTGACAAAAGAAGAGCAGGCGAGCGAGCAAAAATGGCGTACCGTCGGCACTATACGCCGCTATATTTTGTTAATTTTGACTCTGGCGCAAACCGTCGTCGCGACCTGGTATATGAAGACCATTCTGCCTTATCAGGGATGGGCGCTCATCAATCCTATGGATATGGTGGGGCAGGATATTTGGGTCTCCTTTATGCAGCTCCTGCCCTACATGCTGCAAACCGGTATCCTGATTCTGTTTGCCGTGCTGTTCTGCTGGGTGTCAGCCGGATTCTGGACGGCGCTGATGGGCTTCCTGCAACTGCTTATCGGGCGCGATAAGTACAGCATCTCCGCGTCTACGGTTGGCGATGAGCCCCTCAATCCGGAACACCGGACGGCGCTGATCATGCCTATCTGTAATGAAGACGTTAGCCGCGTTTTCGCCGGTCTGCGCGCGACCTGGGAGTCCGTTAAAGCCACAGGCAACGCCGCGCATTTCGACGTCTATATCCTTAGCGACAGTTATAACCCGGATATCTGCGTGGCGGAGCAAAAGGCGTGGATGGAGCTTATCGCGGAAGTGCAAGGCGAAGGCCAAATTTTTTACCGCCGCCGCCGCCGCCGTATGAAACGCAAAAGCGGCAATATTGACGATTTTTGCCGCCGCTGGGGCAATCAGTACAGCTATATGGTGGTGCTGGACGCGGACTCAGTGATGAGCGGCGAGTGTCTGAGCGGGCTGGTGCGCCTGATGGAAGCGAATCCAAACGCCGGGATTATCCAGTCTTCGCCGAAAGCGTCGGGAATGGATACTCTGTATGCCCGCTGCCAACAGTTCGCGACCCGTGTTTATGGGCCGCTGTTTACCGCCGGGCTGCATTTCTGGCAGCTGGGGGAGTCGCACTACTGGGGGCACAATGCCATTATCCGCGTGAAGCCGTTTATCGAGCACTGCGCTCTGGCGCCGCTGCCGGGAGAAGGTTCGTTCGCCGGATCGATTCTTTCCCACGACTTTGTGGAGGCGGCGCTAATGCGTCGGGCAGGGTGGGGCGTCTGGATTGCCTACGATCTCCCCGGCTCCTATGAAGAGCTGCCGCCAAACCTGCTGGATGAGCTTAAACGCGACCGCCGCTGGTGTCACGGCAACCTGATGAACTTTCGTCTGTTCCTGGTGAAAGGAATGCACCCGGTGCATCGCGCCGTGTTCCTGACCGGGGTAATGTCATACCTGTCCGCGCCGTTATGGTTTATGTTTCTCGCGCTTTCTACCGCGCTGCAGGTCGTTCATGCGTTAACAGAGCCGCAATATTTCCTTCAGCCGCGCCAGCTTTTTCCGGTCTGGCCGCAGTGGCGTCCGGAACTGGCAATCGCGCTGTTTGCGTCAACGATGGTGCTGCTGTTTCTGCCGAAGCTGCTCAGTATTATGCTGATCTGGTGTAAAGGCACCAAAGAGTATGGTGGTTTCTGGCGCGTTACGCTGTCGCTGTTGCTGGAAGTGCTGTTCTCCGTGTTGCTGGCGCCGGTGCGTATGCTGTTTCATACCGTGTTTGTGGTCAGCGCGTTCCTCGGCTGGGAAGTGGTCTGGAACTCACCGCAACGCGACGATGATTCTACGCCGTGGGGAGAAGCCTTTATGCGTCACGGCTCTCAACTGCTGCTGGGGCTGGTCTGGGCGGTGGGTATGGCGTGGCTGGATTTACGCTTTCTGTTCTGGCTGGCGCCGATTGTCTTTTCGCTGATTCTGTCGCCATTTGTTTCGGTGATCTCCAGTCGTTCAACGGTAGGATTACGCACCAAACGCTGGAAGCTGTTCCTGATCCCGGAAGAGTATTCGCCGCCTCAGGTGTTGGTCGATACCGATAAATATCTGGAGATGAATCGCCGCCGTATTCTGGACGATGGCTTTATGCATGCGGTATTTAACCCGTCGCTTAATGCGCTGGCGACCGCGATGGCCACCGCGCGTCACCGCGCCAGTAAGGTGCTGGAAATAGCCCGCGATCGTCATGTGGAGCAGGCGCTAAACGAAACGCCGGAGAAACTGAACCGCGATCGGCGTCTGGTTTTGCTCAGCGATCCGGTGACGATGGCGCGTTTACACTATCGGGTCTGGAATGCGCCAGAGAGATACTCTTCCTGGGTAAACCATTATCAGTCTCTCGTCCTGAATCCGCAGGCGTTGCAGGGACGAGCATCGTCAGCGGGATAAGGTCTTCAGGTCTGGAGTGAGGTGAAAAATACCGGCGTGATGCCGGTATTTTTATAGTGAAATGAGGTATCAGGTGCGTATATTCGCGGTGAGCATAATGGTGATTACCCTGAGCGGCTGCGGCAGTATTATCAGCAGAACGATCCCCGGACAAGGACACGGCAACCAGTATTACCCTGGCGTGCAGTGGGATATGCGTGATTCCGCATGGCGCTATATAACTATCCTCGATCTGCCCTTCTCACTGATCTTCGATACACTGCTACTGCCGCTCGATATTCACCACGGGCCTTATGAGTAATTAACGCTCATCCCATTCGTCTGCCGCAGTACGGCCTTCCTCGGTATCAAGCGGGGGTTCAAGCTGGAATTCCCCTTCATCCCATTCATGCAAAGTATTCTCTTCCTGCCATTCCTGGCGGATCTCTATCTCATCATAATCGCCGTCAAACACGCTCTGTGCGGCTTCACCACTCAGCATCGGCAGACATTCGCCATCTTCACCTTCATCGGCGAAAAATTCGACCTGCCACATGATGTCCCCATCCTGCAGTACATATTTCTGAACGTTGAACTGCTGCACATTCGCTTCGTCTTGTTCGAGGCCTGGATGGTCAGCCAGAAATTCTTCCCGGGCTGCATCGATAGCTTCTTCCAGCGTGGCATACATGGTCATCAGTGTCTCCCTTTGATTTGATGAGGTATTTAGGGAAAGAATAGCTGATTCTGTAATATTGCAAGTATGAAAGCGCAAAAATTATTCTATTGCCAGTCTGCGCCGTCGTAAGCTGTTCCATGAATAGATAGCATTGAACAACACCACGCCTGCCGTGACGCAGAATACGGCGCGGAAGCCATAGCTCGCGGAAATTGCGGCGCCCATGAGAGGGCCGGTGACGTTGCCGATATCGCGGAAAGATTGGTTGTAACTGAATATGCGCCCGGCTATCTGGTTGGTAGAGTTGTAAACCAGCAGAGTTTGAACGGCTGGCAGCAGCGCGCCATCCGCCGCGCCAAGCAGAAACCGCAATAGCGCGAGCTGCCACGGCGTTTGCACAAAAGACATTGGAATCAGCAGCAGTACGGAAATAATCAGCGCGACGATAAGAATCTTTTCCGGGCCAATTCTGTCGCCAAGCTTGCCGAGCCGGGGGGCGCTAAGTAATGCCGCCACGCCGGGAACGGACGCTATCATCCCGCTAATGAACGCAATATTACTGACATTTCCCGCCAGTTCGCGCACATAGAGCGTCAGGATGGGCGCAATAGACCCCGTCGCCACCTGAATAATCAGCGTGGTGACAAACAGGCTTAATACCAGGCGGGGATTTTTTAACGAGGCGACCACTTCCCGAATGTGAAGCATCTCTTTTTTGCTCACCGGCAGGAAATTCTCGCGAATAAAAAAGAAGGTGAGCAGAAAACAGATAAACAAAACGCTGGCGGTAATAAAAAAGACCGGGCGAAGGCCGTAATGGTCGGCGAGCAGACCGCCCGCAAGTGGGCCAAGCAGAGCGCCGCTGACGCCGCCAGTAGAGAGCGTCCCTAACGCCCAGCCGCTTTTATGGCGCGGCACCTGAGTGGCGATGAGCGCATTGGCGTTGGGAATAAATCCGCCCAGCAGGCCTAATAACGCGCGGAGGATCAGAAATTGCCAGATATTTTGCGCCATGCCCATTAACAGCATCACAATGGCCATGCCGAGAGCGGAACGCAACAGCATGATCTTACGCCCTTTACGATCCGCCAGGCCGCCCCAAAAAGGGGAAGCGATAGCTGAAAAGAGGAACGTAATACTAAAGACCAGCCCGGACCACATGTTGAGCGCGCTATGGCCTGTTACGCCGAGTTGCTCAACGTAGAGAGGGAGAAAAGGCATGACCAGGCTGAATGCCGCGCCGGTTAAAAAACAGCCCAGCCAGGTAACGGTTAGATTGCGTTTCCAGTTTATGGGGACATCAGAGGGTGACATAGCGTTCCACAGTATGATGCGCGGTTTGCGCTATCATCAATTTAATTATGAGCGTACTAATTATAATTATGCGCCGACCTTACCAGCCTCGCAATGTGGGGAGCTTTTAAAGCTAAAAGAGGGGAAAAATTGCAGCCTGACGGCTGCAATCCTGTCAATAGCGCGACGGTACGCCTTCAGGGCGAGTTTTAAAGCGGCGATGCAACCACATATACTGCTCTGGCGCCATCATAATGCACTGCTCAACAATCTTATTCATCCATGCGGCAGTCGCTTCTGCGTTCTCCAGCGGAGGCGAATATTCCGCAGGAAGAATGATCAGTTCGTAGCCTTTTCCATCGGGTTTACGGCGAGGCACGAAGGGGATAATACAGGCTTTAGACATGCGCGCGAGCATCCAGGTACCGGAGGTCGTGGCAGCCTGGTCGACAGCGAATAATGGTACAAAAACGCTGGCGCGCGGGCCATAATCGTGATCCGGCGCATACCAGATCAATTCGCCGCTTTTCAATGCCTTAACCATGCCTTTCAGATCTTTGCGATCCAACATTGATTTATTGGAGCGTAAGCGTCCCCAGGTCTGTAACCAGTCGAGCAACGGATTATCATTCGGGCGATAAACTCCGATCCCCGGGTTATGCATACCAAACATGCGGGCGCCAAACTCAAGGGTAAGGAAATGTATTCCTACCAGAATGAACCCCAGCCCCTGCGCTTTAACTCCACGGATATGCTCCAGACCGCTCGCTTCCATCCAGCGGTTCACTCGCCGATCGGGCCAGAACCAGGCCATGCCGGTTTCCATCACGCCCATACCGACGGATTCAAAGTTTTTGACCACCATGGTGTGGCGTTCCTGCGCGCTCATTTCCGGAAAGCATAATTCAAGGTTGCGATAGGCGATTTTCGCGCGGCGTTTCATTACGCGTCGCGCCAGGTGGCCCAATGCGCAACCCAATTTATAGATGACCGGGTAGGGGAGTTGCACGACCAACCAAAGCGCGCCTATACCCAACCAGGTTAACCAATAGCGCGGGTGCAGTAAGGCCACGGAGAACTTAGGCAACTTCGTCATTTCTATCCTGTCTTTCAACGAACAATTCCCCGTATTCTCGCATCTTTTTGCGTTGAGCAAAAATATGTAGCAGGAGAGTGGCGATTAAATCGACAATTGTTGTTAATTATTTAGTGTAAAGCAGGAAATGTAGCGCAAAATGTGTGGATGTAAATTGGCGAGACTTGCCTTATCATGCCTGCCCACTTTATTTTTTGCTGATTGCAGGATACGTACACCATGCCAGTGTTACACAACCGCATCTCTAATGACGAGCTGAAAGCCAAAATGCTGGCGGAAAGCGAGCCGCGTACGACAATTTCTTTTTATAAATATTTCACTATCGCCTCTCCGCAACAGACGCGGGACGCGTTGTATCAGGTGTTTACGGCGTTGGACGTTTTTGGTCGCGTTTACCTGGCGCATGAAGGCATCAATGCGCAAATCAGCGTGCCGCAAAGCAAGCTCGAGACCTTTCGTCAACAGCTTTATACGTTCGATCCCGCGCTGGACGGGCTGCGTTTAAATATCGCGCTGGAGGATGACGGAAAGTCATTTTGGGTGCTGCGTATGAAAGTTCGAGACCGTATCGTTGCTGACGGTATTGACGATCCGAGTTTTGACGCCAGTAATGTCGGCGATTATCTGAAGGCGGCAGATGTGAATGCGATGCTGGACGATCCTGATGCGGTCTTTATTGATATGCGCAACCACTATGAGTATGAAGTCGGCCATTTCGAAAATGCTCTGGAAATCCCGGCGGATACGTTTCGTGAACAGTTGCCAAAAGCGGTTGAAATGCTGCGGGAACATGCAGATAAAAAGATAGTGATGTACTGTACCGGCGGTATTCGTTGTGAGAAAGCCAGCGCCTGGATGAAACACAACGGTTTCAATAAAGTCTGGCATATTGAGGGTGGCATCATTGAATACGCCCGTCGCGCGCGCAGGGGCTTCCCGTTCGCTTTATCGGCAAAAACTTTGTATTTGATGAGCGAATGGGCGAACGAATCTCGGATGAGGTTATCGCGCATTGCCATCAGTGCGGCGCGTCCTGCGATAGCCATACCAACTGCAAAAACGACGGTTGCCATCTGCTGTTTATCCAGTGTCCGCAGTGCGCCAGTAAATTTAACGGCTGCTGTAGTGAACAATGCTGTGAAGAGTTGGCCTTGCCGGAGGAAGAACAGCGCCGACGTCGCGCGGGTCGCGAGAACGGCAACAAAATTTTTAATAAATCGCGGGGTCGGCTTAATAGCAAACTGAGCATTCCCGATCCGGCTGAGTAATATTTTTCCGGATAGCGGCGTAAAGGCCGCTATCCGGCATTTCGCCAGGCGTTACTTCTGCTGAACGCCTTCTACTGAGATGATAAGCTCCACCTCTTGTGAGGCTGGGCCGAGATCGGTAGTTATATTGAAATCCTTCAGCTTAATTTTTCCTTCGGCCTCAAAGCCCGCGCGCTTACCGCCCCACGGATCGTCGCCCTGGCCCATCAGCTTCGCTTCCAGCGTCACCGGTTTAGTCACGCCATTGAGCGTCAGATTGCCGGTAATATCCAGTTCATCGCCCTCTTTTTTCACGCTGGTAGAGGTGAAGGTTGCCTGCGGGAATTTCGCAACATTAAGAAATTCCGCGCTACGCAGGTGTTTGTCACGTTCGGCATGGTTAGTGTCGACGCTATTGGTGTTAATGGTCACGTTCACTTTGTCTGCCGACGGATTTTTTTCGTCAAAAGTGAACGTGCCGTCGAAATCTTTAAAGGTGCCGTATAGCCAGCTGTAGCCCAGATGCTGAATGCGGAAATTGACGAACGCATGTTGGCCTTCTTTATCAATTTTATACTCCGCCGCCACGGCGGAACCGGTCGTGAATAACAAGGATGCGAGGGTGAATCCCAGCAGGTTTTTTTTCATTTTTGAGCTCCATAGTCAGATGACGACATTCCTGTCATACGTTTCAGAGTGTCGTCTTTATCGATGAAATGGTGTTTTAGCGCCATAACCCCATGCGAGAGCGAGATAATGACCAGCGACCAGGCAAACCACAGATGCAGTGTTCCGGCGATGTCAGCCTGCGCGCCCGCGTCCGTAAGCGTGGCCGGAATCTCAAACCAGCCAAAGACGCTAATCGGTTTACCGTCGGCGGTGGAAATCAGGTAGCCGCTAATGATTATCGCAAAGAGCAGGAGATAAAGGAGGAGATGACCTGCGGCGGCGCCAATGCGCGTTAAACGGGAATAGCTGGTCAACGCAACGGGCGGCGGCGAATAAAGCCGCCAGATAATACGCACGATCAGCGCCATCATCAGTAACATGCCAATACTTTTATGTAATTCCGGCGCCTGGTGATACCAGCCGTCGTAATAACTGAGCGTGACCATCCATAAACCCAACGCAAACATGCCATAGACCACCAAGGCGGTCAGCCAGTGGAGCGCGGCGGAAACTACGCCATAACGTTGTGGAGTATTTTTAAATTGCATAAACACACCAATGAATATTTCACGAGAGAATAAAAATGGCGTGGAAAAGCGCCGAATGCAACTTATAAATAAGAATTTGAATGATATTTATTTTTATTTCAATAATTTTGATGTTGTTTGCGGTTCAGCTTCAGAAGTTTCGAGATATTTCCCCCTGATAACCGCACAACGGCAGGAGTTGGCATTATTGCCGTGCTTCAACATTATGAAATAAAAAGTGAGGAACTTTCAGGAAGTGTCAGTTAACGTCAATGAAAAGCAATCAGAAGAAAAGGAGATAAACAATATCCATCACCGCCAGCAGCGACCAAAGAATAACGTAAAGCATGAAATGTTCGCGAATATTATTCATCAGAAAATGAAAGAGACGACGCATAGCTTACCTTAATAAACAGCCCCTTTACGGGGCCGACAAATTATTGGCTAAAACGGGACAGCCGGAACGGCGTCAGATCAAAGGAGGGCGTTTTTCCCAACGCAAAATCTGCAGCGATTTCTCCTAACACGGGGGCGAATTTAAAACCATGTCCGCTGAGTCCAGTGATGACAAGCGTATTCTCATGACCAGGCAGCGTATCGATAATAAAATCCTCGTCCGGCGAATTATCGTAGGTACATGCCGCCCCATGTAAACAACCGCCGATACCCGGCAGTACGTTACGCAGGAAAGGAAATGCTTCCGCGCCATCGCTGGCAACGGCGGCAAAGGGCTTGCGCTCTTCCTGAGACTGTATTAGCTGTCCGCCATTGTGTTTGCCGATTTTTAACTCGTCGTTCTCCGCCGGGAAACCGTAATAGTGATCGCCGTTGGGCATTTCGCCGGTAAAGGCCGGAAAGCGGTTTTTAGTGCTGTAACGTCCATCCGCCTTAAACCAGGCAAAAACTTTACGTACAGGCTGAACGGGCAGCTCCGGTACCAGCGCTTTGACCCAGGTGCCTGCGCTAATCAGCGCCTTGCTGGCGTGGTAGCAGCCTTCACTCGTCTCTATCGTCACACCGTTATCATCATGGTGAATATGGCTTACCGGGCTGTTGAATAGCTGTGCGCAGCCTGCCTCTCGGGCCAGACGAAGCCATGTGGTAATGGCTAATTCGCTGCGCAGGAAACCGGAGTCAGCTTCAAACAGCCCGATATAATTATCGGGCACGCGAATTTCCGGCCAGCGCGTCATGAGGGCCGTCGCGTCCAGGCGCTCGACGTTCAATTGCCACTGTTGCGCGCTTCGTGCGACGTTGGCTAAGAAAGCGGAATCGGCCGGACCGAGGTTAACGACGCCGGAGCGGACAAAAATAGGCTCTTCATTGTGTGTGGAGAGTTCATCCCAAAGCGCCTGGGCGCGAAGCACCAGTGGGACATATTTTTCGCCTTCACCATAAGCATGGCGGATAAGACGGGTATCGCCGTGGTGGCTGCCCTGTTGATGAGGCGGCATATGCGCATCGGTCATCAGGACCTTTAGCCCGGCGCGGGTGGCGTAATAACCAGCGGCGGCGCCAACCGAACCGCTGCCGATAATAATAAGGTCGTATTTCATCAGCTTCTCTCTGCTATCGCGATGATTTCAGGGTAAATAACTGCGCTGAGATATACAAGCCAGAAATAAGTGAGGCACCTTACGGTGCCTGAGAGAGGGGGAGCGCGTCACGCTAATGGCGACGATACTCGTTTTCCTGGTAATCGCCTGATTCTATTTTGGCGATGCCGGCTTCTAATATTGAAATAAATTGCCTGGCTACATCTGTTGTTAACCAGAGCGTTTGACCAACTTCAGTCCCTTCCGGTTCCGGACGATTTGGGGTCTGGTAGTGTAAACGCAGCATCAGCGCATCATAGCTATCGACGGTGCTGATGTCCCATCCTACAAGCGGATGGGTCTGAATGACTTCATTATTCTTTTCCATCATGCCCCCCTGGTACGTGTTATAAGACAACGGTTCTCGAGGTTCAATGCGTGTTTTTCTTCTGAAGCAACTTCAGTATACCAATTAATAAGGCTATTCACTGCGTTTTTAAAGAGACCGGAGGATAAATTTCTCTTTTTAAGAATTATATGAACAATAAAGCGGCAGTTCATTCATATTTTTTTAGGATGTTGTGCAATTATTTTGACGGTCAGGCGAAATATTCATCAGTTGCGCAAATAAAAAAGCCGGGGCGACCCGGCAAACATACATCACTGCATATCATTTTTTATTCATTGATGAACCAGTCATCAGCGCTCTCCCAGGTCTCCTGGAGAATCTCGCTAATGCGTTCTTTGTCC
>CWGO01000081.1_pt2 | contig 25650 bp, 20 predicted proteins | sample 682281 | NCBI WGS metagenome assembly CWGO01 (sample SAMEA3735799, study PRJEB9488) | human gut metagenome | biome: ENVO:mammalia-associated habitat; material: ENVO:feces | place: Malawi | collected 2009-02-27 | reverse complement strand
GAGGTGTGGTGGGGCTTCGGTTGTGCTCTCTGAGCAGCCGCCCGCCTTAGCGGGTCATCCCCCGGATCGTCTTGATCCCCCTCTGGTATCGGTTCATGTTCTCCTTATTGGTCAAATGGCCTGAAAAGGCGGTGTCAGGATCCAGCCGTGAGCTGGCGCAGTTGAGTTTTCTGGTGCAGGTCGAAAAGGCTGCGTGCGTCACTTTCCCGCGACTTTGCGGTTAAAGTGACGCACTGGCACTGGTGCAGTATCTGAAAATTTATCGTCTGGTGCAGTTTTGCGGTCACGCGGCAGCAAAGCCTTCGGCAATGCAGGCCACTGCCCGTCATGAAGGGGTTGACGCTCCGGTTCAGGGAGCGTCAGTGTTTACAGTACAAATCCGTAGTGAGAACCATCCGGCAGTTCAACATCAAGACGTAGCTTGCCGCCTGTCGCTTCAACGTAGCGTTTGAGAGTGGAAAGCTTCAGATCGCGCCCTGGTTTTTCCATTCCTGCAACGGTAGGTTGCCTGATGCCCAGCGCCTGTGCCATCTCCACCTGCGTTTTCTGTACTTTCTCACGCAGTTCGGCAAGGTGAATGTTGAGCAGGATGTCCGTCGCCATCGCCTGAGCTTCGGCCACGACTTCAGGTTTCTCATCCGCAATAAGCTGTTCCAGCGTTCTGCCCATCGCGTTACTCCTTCTCTTTTAATGTGTTCAGCCAGTTCGTGAATTCCCTGTCAGCAACAGGGAGCATCTCATCGTAAAAACGTTTTTCATTGCCGACCTTATTTCCGGCACAAAGCACAATGCCGGTACGGGTCGGGTCAAAAGCGAAAAACGCCCGTATCGGCTCGCCCCGACTCTGAATACGTAGCTCTTTCATGTTGCTGTAACGGGAACCTCTGACCGTATCGGCATAAGGTCTGGACAAACCCGGCCCCTTTTCTCGCAGGACCAGCAGTGCTGCAAGCACGCTGACCCTGTTGGTATCGTTGAGCGAGGCAAACCAGCGATCAAACGTATCCGTTGTTTTAATTGTCCACACGGGACCTCCCAATTAATATAGGTTAAATACTATATAGATGTAAAGCTATAAAGCGGATTATGAAGTGATGGGATGAGGGATTCATGCGTCATTACTACAAAGATGAAGACGCATTCGGGTATTTCAGTGAATAACATGCAAGAGATTCACCGTTTTACGACCTGTACCGAAAAACCAGTTCCGGTATTAACGCAGTGTGAAGAGTGACCTTAACTGCAACGCAGTCCGACATTTTCAAAGGTATTGTCGGTAACGGGACGACCAGCCTGAAATCAGGCCGCTTCTTGCAGGTCATGAAGCGTAAGGGCAGCCCGGAGGGCCATTTGTTGCATGGGGGAAATTATACGAATGTAACTGGCGCAGAAAGAGGAAACTGTTTTTGCCTGATAAACATTTCCCGTTGATTTGATTAGATGCTGAGTTGCCGCGCGTCACTGGCGTTCACTCGATCTTCCACCCGCAAGGGCAGGCAGAAGATCGGGAGGATCTGTTTACCTTATCGATATTCTGATTTACGGTAGCGCGATGGCCAGATGTCCTCAGGCGCAACATCTAACGCTTCAGCAATCAATCTTTCGCCTTTGGGCCAGTGGCGGGTAAGCGCATTAGCCAGCCCGGCGTTACGGGACACCGCCGCCAGCGAGGTCCCCCGTTTTCTCAGCCCGGCGATAATATCGGCAGGATGCCAGTCAGACTGCTTCATGCTTTGACCTACACACCGTCAATAAACTTCACACCACCGGCAGTACGCAGCCAACGCGGGGCTTTCATTTCCGCAGCAAAGTAGTTAATCAGGTCGTACAGCAGCCAGCTAAGGCACTTCTCCGTTTCTGAGGCAAATCCCAGCCCCGAGAGGATTTGCGTGATAGCAAGGCAGTAACGACAAAGTTCAGTGCATTCAGGATCGAAACGGGGAGAACTGGCAGGAAGCGTGTCAACGGTCAGGCTTTCGACCAAATGGGGAGGAACGGGATCTAACAACGTGGGTTGCAGTAGCGTCAGGCAGGCGTTGATTCTGCCGCAGAGCGCCATTTTCAGCGTGGGATCGTTGCTTTCAAGCAGGGTTTCGGCAAAGGTTTCGCAATGACTGGCGAGTATGGTGAAATCCGTAGTGGCGCTGAAAGGAACAGCAAGTGACGGGTGTGCTTGAGTGGGGATCGTAGCCATAGAGGCAACCTCCAGTATGTAGTTTGAAAACCACCACCAGAGGTTCCAATCTCATGGGTGGTGGACTGAACGGGGTTGGAACTACCGGCCATACTGGAACCGGCGCACCTTACGGTGCCCCCGCCCAGCCCACCATAATTTTGGTGTAGCTAAGCGCGCGACATAAAAAAAGACGCAGACGCGTCACGTGTCGCCAGTATGGTTATATTTCGGGGTTCCAATCCCGGCACCTGATTTTGCAGGTGCGGGTTAAGGATACTGCGATTGGAGTTAAGCATCAAGTGGGTTTTAATGGAGGAAAATTAACAAAACATAATAAGCTTAGGGGAAATCGCAGATCCCCCCTTTAACCAGCTCATTGGTACGAGTATCGTTACAAATTAGTTTTTGTGTATCAGATTACGCAACCATCCCAATAAATTCCCCATAACTCCGAGATCTCTGGATAACTGCCTTGAGGTATCTTTCATCTCTTCCTCCAGATTAAGAGGTTTAGCTGATGGATTATAGTAATGCGCTTTAGCTAATTTATCTCTTTTTCTTTCTGCCGTAATCTGGGCATCATTCCAGCTACCAGCCTCAATGATAATACCCTGTTTAATAATGTAGTGCGAACGACAGGCGGAATGCCAGTTACCAATGGATGGCGTCAACGATACAGACTCACCATCGTAAATCATCTTCCAGTCAGTTGGTGAAAATGGCGTAACAACCTGTTCCCCACAACCACAACAGCAGCAATGTACTGCTGTTGCGTACTCCATTGATATATATATCACGCCAACATCGAGTTCACGAGGAATGCTACGAATAAAGCGATGTTCCAGTTTCTTTATTTTCAGCATTTCAGATCCTCATTCAGCAACATATTACCATCAGTGGTATAGGTGCAATGATGTTCGTTTTCCAGATCGCGGTAAAATCCTTTCAATTTCTTCCATTTTATGACAGCCAGAGCTGCGTTAAGCGCATTTAAATCAGCAACCTGTATATTTGAAACATAAATATCTTTCTCCCCTCCGCCTGCAAAAGAGATACGTCCAGAATGTACGTGCTCGCGTTTGTCCGTAGTACTGGTAGTTACTCTAAGAATGCCACCAAGACTACCGTTCACCAATTCAAGGCCCATCCCAACATCAATGAAGGAAACACCAAGCGACTCCAGTTTTTGAATTATCGCTTTTTTTTCTTCACCGGCATCCATACAAATAAATGCAAACGTAGTACCGTTTATCAGGCTGAGGTTAGAATCATTCAATCTGACAGGATGTACAATAATATTGCGATGTATTCTTTCGTAAATACCCTTGAAGTAGTCCACTTTCAACGGTGCATTGCGAAGCTCATCCAATAGTGGAGCTCCAGGAGCACGAAATGCATTATGTTGAAGAAACTCATCAGCATCAAATAGGCGAATTTCGCGCACCGGCGTTTTAGATACTAAATCAATAATGTAACTACCCGTTCCGCCAGTACCAATAATAGAAACAATCTCACCTTCTAATTTCTCAGATAGCTTTCCAATTCCCGCACGATCGGACGCGGTATCAATATAATTAAAAACACTATCCATTTCAGCTTCGTCAGGAGTCCGAAATATTTTAGGGCTAATCCCCGGTTGTAATACTGCCGCTGGGCCTGACAGGATGGTTGCATAAGTTGACATCTTAGCAAAATAGTCTGGATACCCTTGCGGACCTGGCTTACTTGAAAAACCATGCTCGGCAGTAAGGCCATGACCAAAATCAAAGTGTTGAGATACATGACGGATTTCATTTAAAGGAACTCCATTTGCTTTGCACGGATATTCCCCATCCCAGTGTATTACGTGATTTTCAGGTTTGCGGGTGTGATCACCCGCCAGATCCAAAGATGTCACGAGGGTCCCTTTGCGTACACATTTTTGTGCATTGACATAGGGAACTTCCCGCATCACCAGGAAAGCACCAATAACCTGAACATGATAGCCAGCTTCGCGAAGCTGGCGTAAATCACTATTAAGACTGAACAGTTTTTGTGACATTGAAAATCGTCCCCTGATGTTTAACTTCGACGACACCGCCCTCAGCCAGCTCACCAGCATGCGGTCTGGATTCTGCATGGCGATAAGTCATGGAATAGATAACGTTTGACTCGACGGGAGCGCCGGGAAATGCCAGTTGCACAACCTGCTCGAACGTTACCCACTTACTGGACACCGATTCCTCGCGAGAATTAACGATAATGGTGTAACCCTGATCCGGCCGTTTAGCAGTGATAAAATGCTCAATGCCCGGTTCAGTAAGATCCAATAAATCATCAGGTTCAATAATACGGTCTGTCCCTCCCCGAACCTCCAGAAAAACGGCCTGCTCAGGCCCAATGCCGGACAATACATACAAAACATGGCCTTCAATAGCAGGCATACCCCATACAAGCTGGCGATCATCAAGCGTCAGCTTGAAGTCCCGATCGGTACGGAAAGCAATAAACCGTTCAGCACCCCGTCCCCGTAAATCAAAGGTTTCATCAAGTCGGATATCTTCAAAATCACCAGACTGCAATATCGCACAAAGAGTAATTTCATCACGGTCGTCAAGACCTGCTGCAGACAAAATCTGCCGCCCGGTAGGTACCGGATCAGAAACGAAAGCTGGCTGAAAATCTACACTTTCAATGGCTACGCTGATGCGATATTCACGTGCAGCCCTTAACGGACGGTTCTCACGAACGGCATCGCCAACATCATCAAAATCATTTTGAACAGAATTCATATCACTACCTTTTAAAGTTTTTGCCTGAAGGAGTTTTCTGGCTACATTCCTTTAATCGGGTGATCAGAACGCCGTCGGTAAATTTTTTTAGAATTTTTTCTTGAGGGGACCTGCGGGGACGCCACCGCAGATAAAAAACGCAGGACACCCGGGGCAGCTAAACGTAGAGTCAGATATTTTAAAATCGCCACTACATATGCGAGTGAGAATCTCTCGCAATTTATTTTCGCATTTGTTTAGTGTTTGCGGCTTAAGATTGAGAGGATAAACCGTATTATCGGCTAAGTAGACCAACTCAACTGATGAACCTGGAAAAAAGTTCTTTGTGGCAAGTGAAAACGCTTCATGTCTGATACCTTTCGGGCCTGCTCCGGGGACATGCCCTGTAAATATGCAACGTAACGTACGCAAATCATCTCGTATCAACATTTCATCAGCACGAACCGTTACCTTCGCATCGGTAAGGCTCAACACGAACTCATCCAACATTTCGACAGATGCACCCTTTCTGGACTGGGTAAAGAAGGTGAGCATCTTTTCGGCAATATTGCGATAGTCGTCTACGTAACCATGTTCATGCAACCCCTGCTTTACAAAAGCAGTTTCCAGAATAGGTTGCCAGTCAAGCACGTGCCCGTTACCCAGTCTGGTTATGGTCTGAAGCACATCGCGTACCGCTTCATGCATTTGCATAAATGCCGTTTCTTGTCGACGACCACCTATTGACAGAAGATGTGTATAAAGAAAACGTCTGGGGCAGTTATTATATAAATCCAAAGCATTAGCACTGAAATTCACGTCCCCCTGAAATTCAACAGGTAGAGGCTTATTTTCTGGTGCTATCGGCAGCTTTAATATGGGAGTTGTAGCATTGCGCGAAACAGGCCCTATTCTGTCCAAGAAATCGGAAAGTCGACGCAAGGATTTGTTCTGACCTTTAGTCGTTGCACCGTAAAAAAACAGTCGATCCTTTGCACGGGACATTGCCACATAAAAAAGACATTCTTGTTCATTCTCATGGGCTTCTTTGGCTATATCTTCGGACGAACCGTTCCCACCAGCAACCATACCCTCAGGCGGAGGGCATTTTACTCCTCTATATGAACCCGGGATCGTATCCTTATTCACACCACTTAGATGAACCACGGGGAACTCAAGACCTTTTGCACCATGAATTGTCATTAATTTGACTGCATCAATATTTTGAGTTGCTGCTGGAAGCTGTCTGAGGTCGCGATCGTCGTTGAGCTTGAGTAAACGACGTATCCGCGTCATCATTTTCATTATCGGAAAACCACTGCCCCTGAACTGCTGCCGGGCAAAATTCATAAACTGCCAGATAGCAATACCGCGAGCCTGTCCATTAACCGCTTCCGACGTTGCAATTTGAGCCACTACGCTCGTACGATCTAACAAGACCGTAGCAAGCACGGACCATGGATGAGAAGCACTACTAAAGCCATGTAGTACATTCTTTATTTTCTCAAACGAGGACAATCCCTCCGGCGATAAGGACAGCGACGATATGTCCCAGTTTACGGGCTCATTATCTGTTATACGGAAGTGTTCCAGCACCTGAGTAACATCTTCCATCGGCATCTGAAATTCCGGCCAACATGCAATACGAATTAACCCCATTGCTCGTTTATCAGTCAGAAGAGAAACTAGCGCCACAAGATCCTTAACTTCCTGACGTTCAAAAAGGCTGCCCAGAAATAATACCGGGATACCTAATCGTTCCAGATCCTGCCCTAACGCAGAGAGTTTTTCATTTCCACGACAAAACACCGCCTGATCACGATAACTAAATCCAATTTCTCGCATTCGCAAAATAGACTCAGCTAAAGCGGAACTTACCAAATCTCCGCTTTCTACTGTTTGTATTTCAGGCAGTAATCCCGACGCTAGGCGATTTGCCGCAAGGTGGCTCTTGATTCCCCCCGTTTTCATTTCTGACGCAAACTCAGAAAATGCTGTAACAATCTCTGAAACAGAACGGTAATTAATCTCAAGTGATTGCGATTCTCCACCAGGAAAGTCATCCACACAAAAACGCGATATATTAAATGATGATGCTCCACGAAAACGGTAAATTGATTGCTTGGCATCACCAACTACCCAAAGATTTTCACCATCAGGTTTGAGAGCTTTTAATAGCCGAATGCTACTTCTGTTAACGTCTTGATATTCATCAACCATTACATGTTGATAATTATGCTGCAATTGCTGGCGCAATTCCTCATTTGTTTCAAGCAATTGTACCGGACGCATAACCAAATCACCAAAATCAAGACATCCCCTCTGTTTCTTTATCTTCTCGTAGGTGTCATAAACAACAGCAACTTCCAGCGCTCGCTCGGCAGTTTCACGCTCTTCAGCACTACTGGCACTATTGAGCATTTCCTGGGCAAGGGCGCGGTATTGCAATGCGTCTGTAACTTCATCTTTTGCTCGAGAGATAGCGTTCAGAATATCAACAATATTTTGAGAAGGGTCATATAAATTACGATAATGTACGAGATTAAGACGTAAAAATTCTTCTTCCAGAAGTTCTACGGCTTCTGACCGATCCATTAAGCGGGGCTCCGCAGGTAAATCACATAGATCATGGAAACGCCGGAGCAAATCAAGACCAAAGCCATGAAAAGTTCCCACCCAGAGTGCCGCTGCCGCATGTGGTTGTTTCCGGGCGATACGCTCAGACATCTCTGCTGCTGCTTTATTAGAGAACGTCAACAGAAGTATGCGTCGTGGATCAATTCCATCATTAAACAGACTTTCCACTCTCGCTACGAGGGTTCGCGTTTTGCCTGTACCCGGCCCCGCCTGGAGCAAGAAAGCTTTCCCTCTGTGCCTAACCGCTTCAATTTGTTTGTCATTAAGCGACATATCTGGTTCGGGCTGGCGTGGTTTATGCTCAACCATTGGAAGTAGCATTGCATCAAGCATCTGTTGGGCGACAACATCGAAAGGTGCACCGAGTTTGCTGGATATATCACTACAGCTCATACCACATTCAAGATGTAACTTTTTAACAACCGAACGCGGTAGCAGAAACTCCCTGGCGAAAAGATCCATCTGAACTTCGCGCCTTTGTCGATGGCTATAATCTACAACACGGTCTATTCCCGATGGCGCAGGTTCTGCTGTACGCGCAGGGTCGATATCGATGACATATTCATCCTGCGTATCGTCGCCTAACTCAACATGCCCGATTTCGTGTGCAACCAGAAATGCTTGCTCGAACAATGAACCAGAGTCTTCATGTGTAATTAACCTGTAAGCACTATCGAAAAATGCACGGCTACCATTTAGCTCATCAGAACCTTGTAAACATTTCTCTACGTCGATACTACGAGAATTAGCTTCACCAACAACAAAAGCATAAGGCTTCCAGGGATCTAAACCTCTGCTGATAGCAGCATAATGTAGTTGCTCAGCACGCTGGCGCGCAATCTCGATGGCATCCACGTCATTCATCTCCCTTTATTATTTCTTGAATACGCTCTTCAGAAACTTGTGCATCACGTAGAATTTTTTCGAAAGATGTTCTGGTTGGTACTGTGGGCTTAACTTCTGCTTTATAACTTCGGCTAGCAGGCGCTTGTGGCGGTTGTGTTAAAAAATTCCTTAGTTGCACGGTTGTCACCTGTAGCGATTCCGCAAGGCTATTAAGAAAGTGTAAGGGAATAGAGGCTAAATCAACTCTTCTTCCGCCAAAAGCAATTAAAACCTGTTTTGGAAGGTTAAGTAGCTTTGCTGCGGCTGAGAACCGCTGTGGAGATATATTCACTTGTACAATCTGTTGGGTAAGACCAGTCCGAAAACGCTCCATCGCCGATTCAACACTCAGTACATCAGTCGCAGTAAGCGGCATATCGTCGTCAACTTCACGAGCCAGTTCGCGCGAAAGGTCGACCAATTCTTCCGCATATTCAGGGAATTCAGTCAGATACCGTAGTAAAGTATCTTTACCAGTGTCGAGTTCAACTGAGAAATCTCTCAGTACATCTGCACGAGAAATAGTCTGATTTTTCATCATACCTTCTCCTTTTCTTCAAGGCGTTTACGCAATGTTGCAAATGCATAATCGCGGTGAGTACGAATGGTTTTGTCCGACTTCTTTAATGCCTTACTGATTGTCATTTCATTTGGATCTTTTGAGATAATGGGTATTTCTTGACGCCACATCTCAACGATGCACCGTTGAAGTGGTGGTAGAGCATTAATCGCGGCGTCCAACCTTCGTCGGTAATTTTCTTTGTCAAGTTCATTTGCTTCGAAGGGATCGTAGGATTCTATCGCTCTTTCAATCTCTGGCGAAATCTCTTCGTCTTCACAACCAAGCTCTTGAGTTCGGTTTTCTTTAGACTGAACTTGTCTTTTCGCATCAACTCGATCTCTAGCCAACGCGCCATTAAAATTGACTTCAAAATAGTCAAGTCGATCATCGTAATCAGCTTGATCTATCAATAGCAGGTCTATGAAATCATCACGGACTTTGTCCCGGATCGCCATGCTGCTCATCGATGCTGTTTTTCCATCCAGACTATTGGGCTTAGGGAGGTTCCGATGAATTCTTTCCAGCAAAGCTTTAAGCAACGTTTCACGGAGCGAAGGGTTACCCGAGTTTCGTACAAAATAAAGTAAAGCTTCACTCGAGATAAAACCGGGGGTGTTTTTAGGCCAAACAACGCCTCTGCTTGCAACATCATCATCACTGAGCTTTTCAAGTTCATTGATCTCGGCCTCAACGATTTCTCGCCGAGCATAAACCACACCTTCTCTGGTTAATTTTCTTAGTGGTCGAGCCATAATCCACCCTGTACTTGATGATTTTCATAAAATTATCAATAAATAAGCTTAACAATTAAAGCATTTTTCTTAGGATATAGGAAAGCGCCGTTCAGCTAAATCGCCTCGTAACTTATATTGTTACCGTTTCTTCCATCGGATTCCCCATCAACTTCTGTATCGCTGCAATACAACGATAGTCCACAACCAGTACTTCCTGTTCAATCCAGCGCTGTTCCTGCCTTAATTGCGTAAGTTGAGGACAATCCGGCGCGGTATCCCAGGCATGTTTTCCGGCCCCAATCATGTCATTAACCTGATGTGCTGACGGCCAAAAGTCCGGTAACCAGATCCGGCAGGGTCGGGTCAATGAGTGGGATAGTTGTCGGGCAATCGTCAGACCATTCGGATCGAGATCGGGAAAATGTACCCAAGGTATATCCTGTCCGTATTGAGAAATCCACCGGCAGGCGGGAAGATAATTCAGGCCAGGGGCAAAGATCAGTATCAAACCATCAACAAGCGGCATATCAACATACGCGCCTAAATTCTCGACGGTCATGATCAGTTGCGCCGATGTCATGTCCACAGAGAGTAAATCAAGTAACATTCGTTCTGGCAAACAACACTCCGAACGCCATCGACTCTCATCATCGGCAAACAAAACGTTTTCTCCGTTATTACAGGTAAACGTTAGCCGCAGCTCCGTCCCCTGGCTACGAAGTCGTAAGATATCATCATATGTAACGGTCTGCCCTTTGACTAAGGGTTGGCTCAGACCTGCTTTACTGTTACCTCGCCATGCCGACGCTGATTTATGATGGATCCTCTGCATTCGCCGAGGGATAGCCGGACGATGCTCTTTTCTGCCAATGATCTGTTGTTGTATCTGTTGCTGCACCTGAGCGAGCAGAATATCCAGGCGTTCACTTTCCACCAGCCGCCAGCGATTGCGCGTGAAAGGGATGATAATACCCAGTTCAGCCAGATAATTTCGTAGCAACTTTTCCTTATCATTTTCAAACATCATTTGCCGTTCTTTCAATTGCTGCAGAATATCGCCAAGTTCACTGACCGGGAAACCTAACTGAAACAGTTCTTTATGCATTAAATTGTTTTCACCTCGTCACTTTCAGCATTCTCTGCTGTAGCCAGATAGCTATCAACGTCAAATGGCAACTGCTGGGCGTCGCGAACCCCGGTAATTTTCACCTGATGGCGCGTAACACTTTGCCCGTTGGCTCCCGTGTTCTCTGTCCTGACTATGCGCACCAACTGGTAGCCGGTTCCGGTAATTTTCCCTAACGTTTCCGGGGCCGCAACCAACATCTGGCACCCGGTTCTTACCGCCAGTTCGTGGACTGTCGCCTGAGAGGCGGCATCCAGACGGGAAACCTCGTCCATCACCAGCGGCAAAGCGAAAGGCTCTTTATTGCCATGAGAGCTGCGTCCCCAGTGCCTGAGGACGGCAATCAGCACTGCCAGCCCGGAGCCGATTCGTTCCCCGGTTGACAGGCTGGAAGCGTTCAGTGGTTCAAACTGCTCTGCACCACGACGCTGTATTAGCGTTTTTACATCCAGATAATTACGGTGATCCAGCAAATGTGAACCATCAATTTCATGTTGATTGATTTTTTTATACAGGCCAGCCAGCACTTCGGTAACGGTTCCTGCCGTGGAAAAGAGATCGTCCATACCATATCCGCCTGATTTCAGGGCATTCAGGGTATCCTGAAAATGCTTAACCGTCCTGGCTTCCAGACGCACACTGGCAACCTGCCCAAAGCCAATTCCGGTAAGTTCAGCACTTAACCGGCTTATCGCCCTTTTTTCATCGTTAATCCGGCGCGATAGCGCGTCGGCCAGTTCATCCCGGCGCATCTGGAACGCAGCCTCGGTTTCAGCCAACATGATCTGTGCGTCTTTCGCCGCCTTAGATAACGCCTGCAACATTTCTCTTGGCTGTGTAGTGCGCTGGATATCCTGCCGGGCACGGCGGCGAAACAGCGCCACTGCGCGACTGTAAAGCGTGGCACAGACTTCAGCGATGTCAGATGTATCCTGACCGCAGGACGCTAATTGCTGCATAAAGGGGTCGGCTGAAGAAATAGAATATTCAATAGTTAACCGGGTCAGTTGAGCCAGCAATGATTGATCAACCAGCAAAATCGCTCCCGGTGATGGCGCTTTGCCATTGATCAGCATTTCGCGCATTACAGGTTCCAGATCACCATAAGAGCCATCGGCTTTCAATGCGCTTATAATTCCGTTGCGCTGCTGAGTTATCTGTTCAATTTTTTCTGTCAGGGCAGTAAGTTTGTTATTTTGATTTGTCAGGTTTAATTCTTCTTTTGAGCGTTGCTGATGCAACGCAGCCGTTTTTGTATAGCACTCTCTTAAATTGTTATTCAGTTTTTCAAGTTGGCTCTGTAAATGCGCGAGCTGTGAGGCAAGTTTAATTTCCAAACCGAATGTGTAGGGAAATGGCAAATTATCCAGATCATTTTTAGCCTCATCACGATTCTGGCGGTAGCGAGTAATCGCGGATATCAGATCTGAGTAAAACTTATCTTTTTCAGCTAACTCATTTTTTGCAGTTGTGAGTTCTTGTTTAATTCGGTCACCGTCCTGTTCCAGCCGTTTTTGATCGCCAGATAAGAGGATTTGTGCTTGTGCTTCATCTTCCAGTATTTTCTGAGCATTAGCATATTCCTGTTTAAGGTGAGCACGCACACTGTCTAACTCTTTCACCAGTCGAACTCGCATTGCAGAGGTTTGCCAGGTTTTCTCGTTCTGCTCAACCTGCTGGCGTACTTGTGCTATATTTTCCGGGTATTCTTCCCGTAGTAATGGATACTCTTTTTCTATCTGATTAATTAACGGCTGATAGCGTTTAATATCACGCCCTGCAACTTCAGCCCGTTTTATCTGATCAGCAATCTCGGCCAGCTCCTGAGGAAAATCCCGAAACAGGATTTTACTGTCTGGTTCACATTCCTGTAGCGCCAGTAAGAGATTCCGGCTTTTTTTCCACTGACTGGACACGCTTCTGTGTTTTTCTTCAATATCTGTCAGAGCGGTATGACGATGGCTTCGCTGTCGGCGAGTATCTTCCAGCGGCGGTTCATCATCCCAAATAAATGAGGGAGCCGCGCTAACGGCCTTAAGATGTTCGTTGTTACGTTCAACGTCTTCAATCTCACGTTCCAGCGTCTCGCTCTTTTCTTCTACCAGTTGAATCTGTTGGTCCAATTGAAGGATAAGCGCCTCGCGGGCTTTATCACCTAATACGGGCTCTGAACGTATCTGGCTGATGCGGCGGTATCGCGGTTCATCTATAACACACCAGGGCGGGAGGATACTCTCCACCGTGTTATATTGGTCGGTGATATCTTTAAAAAGTAATTCCGACTCGAACGACCCGTTGCGTAAAACGTCTATAGGTTGGGTTACACTGATCAACAAAATATCGGGAAGCGGCCATTGCTCATCGTATTGTGTAAGCAATTGTCTGGCGGCATCATCGACATCACCATTGACAAGTATGGCGAACATTAACGGCCCTAATGCCGCCTCAAAATATCCGGCGTCCTGTACTTCGATATCTGCGTACAGTTCAGCAACCGATATTCCCGATACGTCAGCGGCAAGAGTCCGCAAATACTCAAGACTTCCTGCTTCTCTTCCACTCAGTTTGTCACGGCGCCCCTGGCATTGTTTGATTTCCGTTTCGTAGCCAATGACTACCTGCCGAAGTGATTTAACGTGTAACGCATGGTCAAGAATTAGTTGTTCGCAGCGTTGCGGTGTCAAATCATCATCAGGAAAAATAGTACGTAAATAGCTAACCGATGGCTGATATTGGTGCCACTGCTGACTCTGTTGCTCATAGCGTGCAATATCGATATCAAGCTGCTTAATTTGATCTTGTACTTCGGTCTGACGTTGCGCTAATTGTTCCTTTTGTTCATTTAAGTGCAATTCTTGCTCTTGTTGTATCGCCAGTTGCTGCGCAAAGTCCTCATCGTTCAATGGCAACGATAGCATGCCTGCATCACGAAGCCGTTGCTGAAGACGTCGCTGTTTTTGATGATCTCCCTGTAACGTCTTATGATGCTGTTGTCGCCCCCCCAGTTGAGCGTCTTCGATACGCCATTTTTCCAGTTGACCACATTTTTCCCTAAACCAGCGCTGAGCGTCTGGAGGAGAGATATCATCCCCCAATTTTCGCGCACTGTTTGCGGCAACAGTATAAGCATCCAGGATTTCCTGATGAGATCGTAATTGGCGCTCCGCATGGTTGAGGGCATTTCCCGCCTCTTTTTCCTGGTTCACGAGTTGTTCAATGAATGCGCTTAATCCTGACAGAGTAAAAGCCATATTCCATTGGTTAATCTCATCATAGAGCTGTTTTGCGTGGTTATATTGCGATGCCATTTTCTGAGCGATGTCATAACGCGTAACGACATTAGACAGCTGTTTGGCTGTGCGTAGCTGGCTCTCTTCATTTTCACTTTTTTTTCTTTCCAGCTCATCAACAATACCTTGCTGGAGTTTGCTTGCTTCTTCCGCACTCTCTAACTGTGGTTCAAGTTTATTCAGTTCACCAATTGCTTTTTGCTCTTGATTAAAGTAAATCCTACCGGCATTAGCGCATTGCTGTCGGGGATCAATATCGCTTATCTGTTGTTGCGTTATTGACAGTTCCGATTTTATGGCGTCTTCCTTGCGCCTTAGTGAACCCAGAGTTTCCTCAATTTTTTCCAGCTCACGTTCAATCCGATATTTTTCTTTCTGAATAGTCGTGCGCTCTTCATCATTCATCGCCAGAGCTTTCTCAATGACTGACCACGTATTGGCTGAAAATGATAAGCTCAACGTAAGTAATGAATTAAAAAATTGATAATCCTTTTGATAATTTTGCAGGTCTTGCTGCGTAAGTCTGACTTTGATCATGGACTCATGCACCATATTCACTACGGAATGTATATTCCCGCGAGTATGGGCCATTAAATAAGCGCTGAGATGTTTTTCTATCGATTTATCCAGACGCCCGGCCATTGCTGAATGAAGGATCTGGGCCAGACGATATTTATCATCGGGTGACTGACAGGCTCGGGGTAAAATGCCATGCTGAAACAGTGCCAACATGTAGGCATTTGGGTCTTTAAATGTCTGAATAGCGCATCCTAAAAGTGCTGCTTTATCCCGTAACTGGTCTGTCGTTACCGGGTGAGCCACTTGTCCTTTACGATCAAGTAAACAATCCAGTGGGTTAACGCTATCGGGAAGTTTCAAACAAAATAGCTGGGTTTCTAATGTTGTTCCTGTCTTTTTTTCAGCCCTAACGACGTACAGATGCCGGTGGCCCGTCCCCCGGGCCTCAATCTCCAGAGCAACAATACTAGGCTGCCCTAAGCGTGGAAACATTTCGCTATCTTTTATTGATGTTGAAACTTTGAAATCATCCTTAGTCCCTAAGCTAATATAGCGAATATCAGGGATCTGGCTGAACATAAACGCGCCCAACAAAGACGTTTTTCCCGCACCATTATTGCCCAACAATGAAACCGTGCCGCCATACTGTCGCGATGTACGCAGTGCGTGAGGATTTACCAGATTTAACGTTCGGGCCATAATGCCATTAATGTTGACAATACTAAGGCTACGTATCAGAGGGTAGTGGTTCACAATTGTTCCCCTTCATGAGTCCCGGAAGCAAATAAATCACCCGTTGCATCCATTTCTTCTTCGGCAGAGAAACGCTCGCTCTCTGCCAAATCTTCATCTACACTATCCCGCGCTGCTTCATCAATATTGACCAGATAACCGTCTTGGATCAGTTCAGCCAGGCGTTGTGGAATTTCTGACTCTTGCTGTAATCCTCGCAGCGGTTCAATAAAACGATAGATAGCGGGTGTTGTCTGGAAGGATTGCCGATCCTTAGAGAGTTGAATAAAAGCATAGCGATCGAATACTATGAGCGACTTTCTTATTTCATCTTGGATTTTAGATAAATCGTATTGGGTCTGTTGACCAGGACGACGGCGAAATAACTCCAGCATTCTGGTTTCAGATAATTGATTACTCATTCGCTCCAGTAGTTGATTCGTGGTAAACCACTCTTTTTGGCTAAGCTGTTTTTCGAGTTCCATTGCGACAATAATCAAACCAGTGACCATCTGCAACTCATTAAATCGCTCTAATGGTATTTTCCCACGGCGCTGAGGCAGTAAGTAATAAACAGATTCATTGGAAAAACATAAAGATAAAGACAAGCAGTCGTAATATTCACAAAGCGGATTAAATGCCTGATTAATAAATGAATACAGCATATAATCCGCGGGTAATATATTAATCCCTCTACGTAATTTATAATCTACAACAGGGAATAGAGGTGATTTCATCACATCCAGAAATGTATTAAATTGATCACCCTGTGTAGATTCAAGCTCAGTCATTGAGATCACCCTGTGAAATTAACCATTGCTCTTCGATTTCGTAATTTGCTGACTCATCCATTAAAACCCATTCCGGGGAGATATCATCCTGAATATTGTCACTCTGTTTCATAAGTTCTTTTATTGTACACTGTGCCAAGCGAAAGCGATCCGTTTCATTGAATGGGAATTTACTTAAAATATTTCTGATAACAGAAACGTTACTCACCGGTTTATTATCACTTAATGCCTTTTCAACAAACTCCCTTGCGAAACTCTCTAACTGAAACGCAGGCATCTCCCGCACCAATTCTTCATCATCATTATCATCGAGGAACAACGCATTATCCGCCGGAGGCGGCGGTGTGTCCCATTCACGTAATTGCATTAGCTTAACGGTCGAAGGTAATGCTAACGACCATGATGACCGACCAAACAACTCGATAGTTCGATCGATTAAATACCCCAGATTAGCATTGGGATCTAACGCAATACGGATGCGTATACGGTCCAGCACGCTGCTAAAGAATCCGGATAAATCCCTTAAGGAATGATTAGCGAATTCTCGAACATCCATTAATGAACCAAACAAAGAGGATAACGTATTTTTTAATCGCTGAGCCCCACCTTTTTGTACGACTGTATTTTGCAAAATTTCCAGTTGCATTAATACCGCATCGGCACGATTCATTACTAACATTCTCAAATCGTTGATCTGACCAGCCAGAGTGCGTATTATTTCCAGAAGTTGCTGAATTTCCATTTCCAGAGAAATACCAATTTCGGTTTGTATCTCGGAGCGCATTGAATGAAATTTAGAGATAAGGAATTCCTGATTTTTAAAAACACCTGTCAGCAGATCCTTCAGGCTCGGTAAAAAAAGTTCTACCTTCACCAACCATTCACTATCAGTAATTTTTTCTCCATTTCTGTCAGCATTTAAACTGGACAGTTCCTGATCAATTCTCAGATAACGTTGGCTTAATGTTTCTTTATCCTCTAATTCATCAGATTGTTGGAAAGGTTTTAACAAATCATGTGCCAACTGAGTCAGACGATATGTTCCCCCCACATCAGCGACAGACATTCCGGCCAGTGACAACAATCCCTGTTCCAGCGCTCGTTTCAGAAAGTTATTAACACGAACATCGGAAGTATTAGGATCTTCATTTATTCTTTCATCAACGTAACGGATGATGCTGTGACATGTGGTCTCATCGTAGCCGGATTGTACAAAGTAATGCTCACTATTTGATTCGACACCTGACTCCTCCATACCCCACATCGCCATCGCCGCCAGATAACTAAACTCATTAGGGGTAAGATGCAAATTCGGCTGGTATTTACTGATTTTTAACAATATGCAGCTTAGTGGGCTAGTAAACTGCTGCGAAGCAGGCGCGACATTGTCCATGATAAAGCTCACCTCGGCTTTTCTCGTTCAGTATCTATGCTGTTATATCAGATTAATAGCTGGAGATCCTTTTTTCTCGCTGAAACAGCGACATAAATTCAACCTCTGCCTCAAGATCATTACATAAATCGATAACGACTTAAACGCCACTGCTATCCCGGCAAATCACTCCGCACAAGCGCAACTCCGGCGGCTTTGCCGGTGTAATAACCCCAATCCTGACAGGCAAAGAACCCTCTTTTTGGCATTGTTTCTTGATAAACTGCCAATTCTCAGTTTCAGACTCCATGTGAGTAATCAGGGAATCAAAGGCTCCATCGGCAACTTCTATTTTTAGTGGTTTTCCATCTCCACTGTCAGCGAGATTAGATTCAGCCTCCTTCGACACCTCGTTTCCCAGTCCATCGAGACTATTTTTTAACTCGTCAAAGCAACTTGCAGCAGCACGTGGCGTCTGGAAAAACAAACCACTAATGAAAATCGCTTCCATTTCCGCCAGCGTTGTTCCTTCTTCAATCATCACGGTATGACGAAAGAACCTGAGAAGAAAAAAGGGGTCTGTATCTGAAATAGTTTTCTGGATTGATAGCAACGGAAGTGCTGTTGTTTCATCGTAGTTAGAGCGAAAGCGTAGTATTGAGTCCGAGCAGAAAATTAATTGACCTTCCATCATTTATCTGGCGCCTGATGTTATGTAGTAATTCCTGGCTGATCTACCGCACAGCTTTTTCGCGCTTTATCTGGTTTGAAGGAAAGCATAGATGAGGTGGTGTACAAACCATAATACTCGGCTTGCGTTTAGAAAGGAAAAACAAGAAAAAATGGTGGTCATTCTGGTGGTCTTGACAACCCCAATTTTTAAGTTTAGTTTTCCAATCAGCCAGTTAATGGCAAAGGCGATCCCAGTCAGAGGAGCCAAATTTAGGGAAGCAGACGTTCACTGACGTCTGCTTTCTGCATTTATATCAACTGATTAACCCCTTCTTCAGGTTCACTCTCGTTTACTAAAAACCACTCGAAGCTATACCCTTTTGCTGGTAAAGCTGGTTCGATTTGCGTTTTACCAGCACGCGGAGGGAACCGTCATGTCACTGACTGATACTAAAGTAAAAAATGCCAGACCAGCGGAAAAGGCCGTCAAGCTCGCTGACGGGTTTGGCCTCTATCGATTCAAAATACTGGCAGTCAGGCTATCGCTTTAATGGCAAACAGAAGGTGTTTTCTATTGGGGTTTACCCTGCGGTTTCTCTTGCTGATGCCAGACAACGCCGTGACGAGGTCAAAAGGCTGCTGGATCAGGGGATTGACCCGAACGCAAAAAACAGGCTGATGAAAAAATCCTTCAGGAAAAGCGCGATAAAACCCGCTCGTTCCGTGTCGTCGCCAAAAGCTGATGCACCATAATTCTGCCTATGATATTGACGGAAATCTTTTCGCCTGCACCAGAAATTTATCTGCCATTTCCGCTACCGGCGTCAGACTGCCTGTATCAACCATTTTCACAAAATATTTCACGTCTAAAGTTCATTCTACTCCCTGCCCTTAATCTCTACGGCGTTATGTCTCAGAATTATTTGCCAAGTGCCTGCCAGTTTTTCACGTTTCATCAGACGCTGGTACATAGCCATTGCGGTAAGGTCACAGCATTTGACTTGTGCAATTACAGACAAAGTTGCGCCATGCCGGAGCAAAGTAGGAATTAGATCAAAACTTCAACGCTTTGTTGTTTTTGTCAGCAAACAAACGCGCAACCTTATTTCCCCCTTTGACAAGCCGATCGCACATCGTTACTATGCGCCCCGTTCACACGATTCCTCTGTAGTTCAGTCGGTAGAACGGCGGACTGTTAATCCGTATGTCACTGGTTCGAGTCCAGTCAGAGGAGCCAGATTTTAGTTTCGGGACATCCTGGCGAGTCCGGAGACGTTTAAAAAACAAGAAATTATCTTTACCCGGTTGATCTGATAAGGTTTGCCGGGTTTTTTGACATCCATAGTTTTTGGGGCTTAATCGGGGCCTCACGGTTCGTTGAGTAAATGGAGCCCCCTCCTATGGCATTAACCGATACCGCTGGCGGCACGCAGACCGATCCGGGTACAGGAAAACCGTCAGAAAATCCACCCGCCGCTCCCAATAAGCCCACTCCACCGAAAGAAGAAACGCCGCCCGGCGCGCCGGAGAAATACGCGTTCACCGCCCCTGAAGGTCAAGAACTCGATACCAGCGCGCTGGCGCAGTTCGAACCAGTGGCGCGTGAACTGAACCTGACGCAAGAGCAAGCGCAGAAGCTGGTGGACGTCTATCCGAAAGTGCTGGCGGGAGTGCAACAACAGCAAGCGGAGTCATGGCAGAAGCAAACAGAAGACTGGACTGCGGCAGTTAAAGCCGATAAAGACATTGGCGGTGACAAGCTGGCGTCTAATCTCGGCGCAGCTCAGCGGGCTATCGACACGTTCGGTACCAAAGAACTGAAAGAGTATCTCGATGGTACCTGCGCCAGATCTCTGGTCAATGCTGCACCGTGACGGAAGCGATTCCACCCGGCACCTGTTACCACATCAGCGCCTTTTACTTTACGGGCTGCGGCCTGCAAAGACGTCCGGCTTTGCTGCCGCGTGACCGTAAAACAACACCAGAGTCTGCGATCTTTCGCGTACTGCACTCGACCAGTGCGTCGCTTTCGTCGCGCAAAGCGACAAAGTGACGCACAACCACTACACCGCGCCATGCCCCTGTTTTCGGGGTTCCGGCGTTCATTCCCGAATCTGACACGCCTTTTTGGGGCCGCTGTCAGCAAGAAAGAAGAGAAAAAGATCGATACCGAGGGGGGGGCTGATGCCCCGGAGAATTTCTGCTCACGCAGGCAGCCTGTACCGCGTACAGTCTGAAACTCCCTATACCTCAACAAACTGCCACTCCGGCGTAAAGGTATCGTTCTGGCGCAGCCAAAGAGCATACGCCGGAGACTGTTCGTGTTCTCAAAATCACAGGAGAAGTGTATGGGCAAGTTAGGTGGTGAAATGAAGGCACTGGCAAAGCGCTGTGGCGGTAGCCATAAAACGGTGCACGATCGCATTCATATCGTGCAGCGTTTCGATCACCACTTACGGGCTTTGAACGTCCATATCCAGCGGGTTGCGCAGATTAAGGTGCGCCACATTGAAAGCTATATTCATGAAAGGTTGGCGCAGGGGATCGGCAAACGCACGCTGCAAAATGAAATGGCCTCGCTGCGCGCTGTTCTGCAACAGGCCGGGCGTAAACAGGTGGCAGAGCATGAGTGGCTGACTAATAAATCGCTGGGTCTGGCTGGTGCATCGCGCAGCGGGACGCGACAGGCGATCACGCCGGAACATTATCATCATGTGCTGGAGACGGCCCGCATGAAAGATCCGGGACTGGCGGCGGCGCTGGAACTGGCGAGGCTGATGGGCTTACGTTCACAGGAAGCGGTGCAGAGAGTGCAATGGATCTGGGGCATGGGGACGGGCGTGGGCGGTATGTGGCGCAGGTGTATGGGCAAATTTGACAGCTGGCTAAGAGTGAGCAGCGGATGGAGCAGGTTACCACCGTTCACAGTTAGTGAAAGACTGGGCGGAGGTGGTAAATATCAGGCTGCATTACCTTCCCCCTTACAGTCCAAACCTGAATCCGATAGAACGAATGTGGAAATTAATGAACGAACATGCCCGGAATAATCGCTACTTCAGCAGTACGCGAGAGTTCAGGGACGCAATATCTGTCTTTTTTAACCAGACGCTGCCGGATATAGCGGACTCACTGACATCCCGAATTAAAGATCACTTTCAGGTGCTCACTCCCGCATCTTGAGGTTTATTGGGTATATAATCGTTAATAATCATCAGCGCGTTATTATCAAATTAAAAACAACGCGCTCGTAATACTTAAATTATTCTTACTGGTAACTGAAGAAAACTCTCTCCTGCCAGAATATGCTCCTCGCATCCTTTACATTAACTCTTTGTTTCTATAGCATGAAATAAGTTTCAGGGAGTTATTATTCATACAAGGAGAACATCTTGAAGAAAATATTCATAACAATTATAGTTTCATTATATTGCGCGAATATATGTGCAAAACAATCCCCCAGTACAGAATCCAAACCCGTTAATTTCATCGCCCAAATTGAAAATATCGATTTTAATAAAACCGCCATTAGCAGTGACCTGAAACTTTTACTCGCCGACCGTTATTATTTTAAAGATAAAACACCCTGTAATACTAATACCCTTTCTGCGCGCGCAGAATCAATGGGACTGACGACAGAAGAATATATTAATAAAATACGCAGTTTAAGACCGGCTATTCTCGATGACCGTTATTTTTACCTGACGGTCGATCAGTGCGATGCTGACGGCACGCCCATGCTGACTGGAATCGAGCTATGTACCGAAGCGCTGTGCGGTGCCGAATACATGAAAAGATCGTCTGACTTGTGGCTGGATGATGAACTGCAACCGACGGTTAAACGTCAGGCAACAACAGTAGTCCATATGCCTCTCCCCTATGACAAAGAGAAAAAATTATGGAAAGTCACCGGCTGGTATCTGGAATCCTCAGAAGAAACAGGGGAGGTGATGCAGAGTAAACAGATAGCCTTTGAAGGCTATACCAACGAAGAAAACTTCGCTAACCGACAACGTGTTTCTGTATTTAAATCTTTCTATGAAAGCGGCAATCTCAAAAGTATTTATCATTATAATGCGCAAAATAAGCGTGACGGAAAAGCTGAAACTTACTTTGATGAAAAAGACAAAATAGCGGAAACGCTGACGTTTAAAGATGGTCAACCCGAAGGGGAATACATCGTATACCATGAAAACGGAGCCGTTGAAAGTAAACGTTACTTTGCCCAAGGTAAAATTAAAGATGGCGAATGCCCACATTTTTATGATAACGGCGTTTTAAAACAAAAACACAGCTATTTAAATCAGAAACTGGAAGGCCCGGCATTTGAATATTTCCCTGATGGGAAAATAAAGGGGAAATATTCATACAGTAAAGGCACCATTGTCGGCACCAGTACGGAATATTATTCTACCGGTAAAATTCGTGGTGTTTACCACAGAAATAACCAAGGTGAAAACGACGGAACGTTCGAACAATACAGTGAAGAGGGCAAACTCCTTTCTAAAGCGACTTATAAAAATGGCAAACAGCTTTCTGCTCAGAGCTGGTATGGAAATGGGCATCCCAAAGAAGAATCCTCTTTTGATAGTGAAGGCCGTAAACATGGTGCGGTCAAAGAATGGTTCAGCAACGGAAAGCCTGCCTCATCCAAAATGTATAAACATGATGTGTTAGACGGGGATTCCGAAAAGTGGTACGAAAATGGTCACCGCGAATCAGTCTATCCCTATAAAAACGGTATGCTAAATGGGGATGCTAAGCACTGGAATGAACAGGGCAAACTCACCTATACCACCGAATATAAAGACGATAAAAAGCAGGGAGCCGATCGCCGCTGGAGCGAACGTACCGGTAAACTTGTTGAAGAGGTTATGTTTGCTAATGATGAAAGAAACGGCCTGAAAAGAGAGTTTAACGATCGTACGGGTAAGGTCTTAAGTGCGCTGCCCTATGTCGATGGCGACAAGGAAGGTACAGAAGAAGCCTATGATGAAGACGGCATAAAATACATCCGTTGTTACCACAACGATGAAGAGCTTTCAGAGCTATATGCGCCGACTGACGTCACCAATAAGGCAAAGCAGGGTGACAGCACTGCGCAATATCATTTAGGTAAGTATGAGTTTGAATGCACAAACTACGATGCGGCGATGAAATGGTTAACTCAGTCCGCAGAGCAAAATCATCCCGGCGCGCTTCTCTTTTTGGCCTATGCGTACAACGACGGTGATGGCGTAACGCAAGACAGCAAAAAATATCTCTCCTATTTATTCAAAGCGGCAGAGCTTGGCGAAAGTGATGCGCAGTTAGAAGTGGGATATTTAAATCTTATCGGCGAAGGAATGCCGAAAAACCTGCCGGAAGCCTATAAGTGGATTAAAAAATCCGCTGACCAGGGAAATGCTCAGGCGCACTATAACCTTGGACTCATGTACAGGAATGGTGATGGCGTTGAGAAAGACCTCAACAAAGCCAAACTTCATCTTACAGCGGCGGTAAAAGGCGGCGTCAAACCTGCACTGGCAGCCTTAAAGGAATTAACGCCTCAAACTAAGTAAATATGACTTTGCTGTAAAGAGGCTATTCAAACGGAACTGAAAGGATACACGTTGCTATGAAATTTAAATTCGCCACATTACTCACAGCCGCCACGGTTTTTTACTCTTATCAGAGCGTTGCACAAAGTCAGCAATCGCCTGATGTCTGGTCAGTTGTCGAACAGAAACTGCAAAATGCCGTCCCTTTAAATGAAAACACCACTTTTAAATCGCAGGCAGCCTGGTTTGAATTACACAGGGAACTGTTTATGTACGGCCCGATGAGCCGTGCGGATGCATTACTGAAAAAGCTGGACACACAATCGAATGATGCGAAGTTTTCGCTAAACCATGAGGCCTCGTGGATCGCTGAAAATAATAGCCCGGATGCCGCGATGGTTTTCCTGTCCAAAATTGGTCTCGATAAACCGTCGAGCATTACCGCCTACGAGAGCTACGTTGATGGCTGGGTTAATCGCAAACAGCCTGAAAAAGCCTTAGCCCTTCTTAGCAAAAATGCCGACGCGAGGAATTTTTATTTAGCCACGGTTTTAAAATCCTGGCACTCAGATCCTGATAAAACCGCCGCTATTTATAATGAAAATTACGCTGATAAAATTGTTGTTCCTTATACTCAGCTAAAAATGCTGCTTATTATTGCGAAGCAGTACCATGCCAAGGGTGACACCGCAAAGGCGTTGGTTTACGCAGATAGCGCGCTGAAAATGTTTGATACGGCTATTGCTCAACAACCGAGTGCTGAAGCCTACCGTTATCAGGAGTATCTCGACCTGATGGAGATCTATTACGCCACGGGTAATAAAGAGAAAGCGATGGCGTTGTCTGCGAGATTGCGCAAAGCAACCGGCAATAAAGGAAGCTATTTCCAGTATTCATTACCGGGATTGCTCTCTTTTTATAAGAAAAACGAGCTGACACAGAATTATCAGGAGACGCTTTCAACCTATGTGACGCAGGTCGATAAAATATTCAATTTTGCCCCTTCGCCGCGCATTGAAATGGAGCTGATTGATTTATTAAGCAAGCTTGATGATGTTGCGCTGATGAATAAGCGTATCGATTTGCTGATGAGCGCGCCGGAATATACCTGCTACGACGACAGGTATTGCTACGAGTACAAAATCAAAGCGCTGAAGAATCTCTTTCAGCATAAGCAGAATGCTGTGGCGGAAAAGCATATCGCAACCCTCTCCGCCGAGGCGCAAACCCTGACGTTCGCCGAATGGGAAGATGCAACAAATGAAATGGGTGAAGTACTCAAAGCAATTGGTCATCCTGAGGCAGCGCAAAAATTAGCCGTCAGCGCCGAGGCGATTTACCTCAGCCAAGCAAAAGCCTGGCCTGATGAAGATATGTCGCGTTCCTTTCAAAGACTTGCGGAGCTTTACAGCTATGGCAACGACACGGTGAATGCCAAACGGGTGTTACACCAGCACGTTCCCTCTCTCGAAGAGGAGGCGATGATCGACCACTACATGAATGCAAAACAGTGGAGTCAGGCAAGGGAATTGATGATTAACGCAGATAGGGTCGATAATAAAAACCTGATGCTGTTACGCCAGATTTGTTCTGAAAACACGCCCGAGTGTCAGGAACATATTACCTTTACGCTGAAAAAATTAACCACGCAGGCGTCGATTACCCGCCAGGACGACACCGGTAATCAGCAGCTTTATCAGATTGGGAATATTTTTCACAGATTGGGTATCATACCGGGAGCGGAACAGCAGGCGCTGATTCAGGAGTTGTATAACAAGGCCGCAGAGACTAAAAAAGCCACGCCTTAATCGATTTACCCGCCCGGCCACCTTTCTCACATGCGGGAAGGCGGCGGGCGGGAAAAATC
>CWGO01000058.1_pt1 | contig 31655 bp, 37 predicted proteins | sample 682281 | NCBI WGS metagenome assembly CWGO01 (sample SAMEA3735799, study PRJEB9488) | human gut metagenome | biome: ENVO:mammalia-associated habitat; material: ENVO:feces | place: Malawi | collected 2009-02-27 | reverse complement strand
GGCGTCGGTGTGGTCGGCGTTCCAGTGAATACCGGACTGTCCAGCGGCGCTTTGGTCTGTACCTCGTCCATGACAGCATGGACCGCCTTTGGCGTGGCTGCCAGCGCTTCGCTGTCACTGTCCGTGGCGCTGCTTAACTTAACGATACCTTTTTTCGTCAGGCTGGCATCTTCCAGGGAAATCACGTCCGCGATATCTTCTGCCCGTTTTGCGGCATCTTCTGCTCTGGTGGCTGCTGCTCCGGCAGCAGTACTGCTTTGCGCCGCCAGTGATGCGCTGGTATCAGATGCGGCGGCGTGAGTGGATGCCTCCGATGCTGATGACGAGGCGGCTGTTGCGCTGGCCGCTGCTGTACTTGCTGACGTTGCTGCATTTGTCTCAGATGTTTTCGCTGCGGCTGCCGATGCGGCTGCCGCCTTTTCCGACGCTGCCGCCGCAGTGGCTGACGCACCTGCATCACCGGCACTGGAAGCCGCCTGCGTTTCTGACGTCTTCGCGGCGGTTTCGGATGCTCCGGCGCGCTCTGCTGATGTCTGCGCCGCCGTCGCGCTGGCGGCTGCGGCAGCAGCTGAATCTCCGGCGGCAGTACGGGAGGCATCTGCATTCGCTTCAGATGTTTTCGCTGCGGCTGCCGATGCGGCTGCCGCCGTTCTGGCTGTGTCAGCCGACGCCGCGCTGGCTGATGCCTCCCCGGCTTTTGTGGTCGCCGTACCTGCGCTGCTCTCCGCAGATGCTGCGGATGAGGCTGCCTGTGTGGCTGATGCTTCTGCCGCTCCGGCTGCATTCACTGCTGCCGTGGCGCTTTCCGATGCCTGACCTGCTGATGTCTGCGCCTGTTCAGATGCCTGCCCTGCGGCGGTGGCATTCCGCGATGCCTCCGATGCCTGGCGGGCAACTTCTTCCACCATCGCCTCAAAACGCCGCAGCGCCTCCGGGCGGACGTCGTCTTCCGTCATGGCCCCCAGAAAATCATTCAGGGTGCCCGGCTTTGAATCATCGTAAACCGTAATAACTCCGGCATGTGACGGGGGATACCCGTCCACCAGGAGCGTGACAGTGTACTGCCCCTGCTCCACATCCATGCTGTAGCGCCCGGCGTCATCCGGATTTTCTGATGCCACCGTATTCACGACCACCGTCGTACTGGTCCGGCAGGCCTTCAGCTGAATGGTGCAGTTCTGTACCGGCGTTCCCGTACCATCTTTCAGTACGCCGGAAATAAGTACTGGCATATTGCCTCCATAAAAAAGCCCGCCCGCAGGCAGGCTTCAGATTCATTCACATCTCAGCACTGATTATCCGGGTCACGTAAATATGCCGGCAGAGAACACTGGACGCTCCGCGTGATTGTTTTTCCCTTTGCCTCGCGGTGCTGTTTCTGCCCACGGTCGGTGCCGGTATAAATCCGGGTCTGGTTTTCAATATTGCTGTTGCCGCTTCCTCTTCCGTTATCGGCAACGGCAGCAGTGGAAAATAAAACGGACAGGGAAAGCCCTGCCGCCAGAGAAATTACGCGCGACATAGTCATATTTGTTCCTCATTAAACGAAAGGGACCGGAAATCCGGTCAGTTTGTGAAGTTGCTCCCCGACCGGGAAACCATCACCAGCGGCCAGACGGAAGCAGACGTGGTGTACTGCCCACGGACCCTCAGAGAGACGCTGATATCCACGACAGGTGAAGTGGTGTAGACCGAAAAGACGACGGTCTGATACATGGCCGGAATCCCTGCGGTATACGGCATAACCTCCGCCGTTTTCACCTGGCCGTTAATATTTATCGTGACGGTGATGGCACCGGCGCCACCGTTACGCTCACAGTTAGCCATCACCGTGATGGTTTTCCCTATCTGATAGGTGGCGCTGTCGGTATACCGTGTTGAGGTGCTGCGTTCGTCGTTCGTCGCCCTGATGCTCACGCCCTGCATGACTTTTGAGCCGCAGATATCACCGACAAACTCTCTTGCTTCTATCACGCCAGAAAACTTACCGGAGGTGGCATTGATTTCTCCCGTAAACGAGCCAGATACAGCGTTGATATGGCCGCTGATATCCGCATTTTTCGCAGTCAGCTTTCCATCCGGCGTCAGGGAAAATGCCGGAGGATTCCCGCCACTGGTAATGGTCGGCGCGCTCAGGTATTTCAGGAACGCCTCATTCATGATTATCTGGTCGCCCTGCATGACGAATCCGGGCGTCTCGTTTCCGTTTGCCGGGTTAATATAAGCAATGCGATCCGCCGCCACCAGGAACTGGCTTATCTTCCCGTCAGGCGTGTCTTCCATGCTCAGTCCAAGTCCGGCCACATAATATTTGCCGTCTTTGGTCTGCTCTATTTTGACGCCCCACGTGGCGCTCCATTTATCGTTAGCGTCCTGCCACTCCTTCGAAAATTGTTGCAGTTTGCTGGCGTTATCCTCCGTCAGGTCAATTTTTTTCAGCAACTCCGTACCAAGATACGTCTCCGTAATCAGTCCCTTAAAAAAATCCAGATACCCTTTCGCGTCATCCCCCGGACGTCCGGATGCTTCCGCAAATACTGATTTTCCAGCCAGATTTACACTGCGCACGTAAAACCAGGCATCATGCAGTGGTTTCAGTCCATCCTTTATCCAGAATGACCCGACGCCCAGATACTGTGCTTTTGACTGAATATCGGCGGCAGTCGCCAGTTGCGTGGCGGAGTACCAGAACTCATACTGCACACTGGCATCGTAGACAGTCTGGTGCGGCGTCACCGTTATCTGAAAATAACCCGGCGTCATCTCAATCGTGGATGGCGCTTCCGGTGCCTGAATACTGAATGCCACGGACGCCGGTTCACCCTGCTGCCCGTAACCGTTTATTGCCCTGACTGTCAGCGTGTAGTCACCCAGTGGCAGTTCGTGGAAGGCGTACTCCGTTTCGCTGGTCGTCGCCGTTGTCACCAGACGAACCGGATCGCCCTCGTTCCCACTGCCTGTGGTCAGCCTCACCACAAAACGCACATCTTTTACCACCCGCGGCGTGCCCCACTTCGCTTTGGCCTGATACAGGGTACTGTCGTTATCCGTGCTGACTGTCAGATGCTGCACAGCGGGCGGAATAATGCTGTTGGTGGTCCCCGGTAACGGGTCAAAGTGCGCCCCGTTGTCCACGATGGACTCTTTTTCCGGAACGTGCTGCAAGGCAGTGATGGCGTATGTGCCGTCGTCATTCTCCTTAATACGCACGCAACGGAAAAGGCGGCGCTTCAGGGAGGGCAGTTTCAGCCCCCAGATACTGTATGGCTGCACGGTTTCCGGCAGGACTTTCGTTACCACCCGATCCGGTGCGGGCTGCGACTGAATCTCCGTACTGAACGGCTTACCGTCAGGCCCGACAATATTCAGCGTGGTGGCGCCGCTTTCCGGTAGTGTTATTTCCCGGTCAAGCGTCAGCGTGCGGGTGGAAATATCCAGGTCAGTGATACGCCCACCGACCGACGCCCCGGCGTAATCGTTGTCGCAGACCTCAATAATATCGCCCGGTGTATGACGCAGACCTTCCGCACCGACAGAAAAATCCACGGTCTGCGTTTCCAGCAGCTCCGTCATCATCACCCACAACCCCGTCCGGTGCGCCTGTCCACGTGAGGTACAGCCGAACGCGTCCATTTTCAGCAGATTGCGTCCATAACGGGCCTGTGAGGCATGGTCTTCCACCAGCTCCGTGGAGGTTTGCCAGCCATTCAGCGGATCGGTGTATCTCACTTCTATCGCGTTATGGCGGTCTTTCAGGGCACTGAAGCTGTATTTAAAGCGCCCGCCCACCACGTTACCGTTGGTGTAGGTCCATGCTTTATCGGAGGGGCGGTCCTGGATGAAGGTCATCCTGCGGCCATTCCATACCGGCATACAACGCATCACCGAGCAGAAATCCGCCAGAACGTCATACGCCTTACGCTGGGTGGTAATATACGCATTAAGCGTCATGCGGGGTTCCGTGCCGCCAAATCCGTCCGGCACCTGTTGATCGCAGTACTGCGCGATGGCGTACAGCGCCCATTTATCCACATCCGCCACCCCGATACGCCTGCCCAGCCCGTAACGGGGGTGGGTCAGTTTATCCATCGTGCACCACGCCGGGTTATTCGTGTACGCCGGTTTAAACGCCCCGTCCCACAGGCCGGTATATGTGCGGGTATCCGGGTCATAGTTTGAGGGGACCTGAAAAATACGTCCGCGCAGGTGGTAGTTACGCGTGACCTGCTGGCTGCCGAACTGTTCCGCATCCACCAGCAGACCGGCAACCGCTGTGCCAGGATAACCCTGCCGGATATCGATGATTTCCGTATACGACGACCACAGCGTTTTGTTCTGAAGCCTGTCGGTGGTGCTGTCCGGTGTCACCCTGACCATGCGGACACTGAACGGGCGCGGCGGTAAATTATCAGCCACTACCGATGCCAGATATTGTGTTGTGATCTTGCCGTTAATAGTGATATCAAATTCTGTGTTCCAGATCCCGCTACGCTGAAACTGTATCAGCAGATTCACGGAGGACGGGTTACGGTCCCCCTTGTCCGTGGTCTCCTGCAGCATCTGTACACCAAAGGTGAAGCGTAGCCGGTCGACATTCTCTGAGACAACAGTACGGGTAACGGGATTATCGTGTTTCACTTCCACACCCAGCACCGTTTCCGCGCCGGAAGCCTCAAAACCTTCCAGCGGTGCCTGTGGTGTCTCCCCCACCTGATATACCACGGTCACGCCGTGAATATTACTGTTACCGTCCGCGTCCACCACCGGCGTGTTATTAATCAGCACGCTCTGCAGACCGTTCACCGGGCCGACTATCGGTCCCTCACTGAGGGCATCAATCACGCTCAGTTGTTGTGTAGACTTCAGATCGTCCTTCGCCTCACGTGGTGTATGCCCCTTCCCTCCACCTTTGCTCATTCTCCTGGCTCCATAAATAACAAAACCGCCGTAATGGCGGTCATGTGTATCAGCTCATGTTGTCATGATTATCACTGCCGGATGACGACAGACGGTCTGGTAATCCCGCCGTCCTGCCGCGACGTGGTGTTTGCCTGTAACGGGGAGCCGATCACCACAACTTTTCCCGACGTGCTCTCATCCCGGGTACTCATCATCTGCGATATCACCCGTGACCCGATTTTCATTTCACCGTACAACACCGGCACCGGGTTCCCCTGGGCCACCATATTTTCCTGGGAAGAAAAGTACGTGTTCTGTTTCCCGTTATCTGTCTGACCCACCGTTGGTGTTTTGGGTACAGGTGTCAGCATCTGCGCCACACCACCCAGCGCCATACTGGTTCCTGCGGAAAACAATACTGCCGCCGCTACAGCATTCAGACCGGGAATAAATGACGCGCCAATCAGCGCTGCCCCGGCTACCACCTGCCAGATACCGTTTTTCGCTCCCGCCATACGCGGTACAATATGAACCACTGCCCCCGGCGGTAACGATTCGTTCAGTCTGGCAGTAAGGGTATCCGGCGCCATATCGCTCCCGGCAATCCGGACCTGATACCAGCCCTCATTCATTCGCTGCCGGAATCCGGGGAGTTGTATCGCCAGCGCATGTATGCCTTCCGCCGCTGTCTTTATGCTGAGGCTGATGCGCTTTCCAAATCGTTGTAAATCCCCGTAAAGGCAGATTCGCACCATTGCCGGTGCCGCCATATTGAGTGTGTCCGTCGTTGCCATTTGTCGTTATACCCCTCTCGTTTACTCAACTGCTCCGGAATATGGTGCAACAGTTCACCGTTGCCGCAGTAAATCGCCGCATGATTGGGCGTCGGTGAACCAAAACAGCAAATCAGCACGTCGCCGGGCTGCGCATCCTCCGGATTCACCCGGTAAAATCCCGCCGCCTCCAGGTGATCCAGATAGAGGCTTTTACCCTGACTCCACCAGTCATCTTCCCTATCGAAATCCGGCATATCAATCCCGGCCAGATGGTAGGCATCACGAAACAGCGTGTAGCAGTCCGTCACGCCATGCTCAAACTGCCGCCCGGTCAGGTGTGGCACGCAGCGGAATTTATGTATCCTGTTATCACGGACCAGCCACCAGTCCAGCCCGCTTTGTATCTGGAGGGTACGATCCGCACTGCTGAGACAGGGCTTACCGTCAGGATGGCTGTGTACCAGCGCCACGATGTCGCCGCGGTTCCGGGCATTCAGGTAATCCTCCGGGGATATACGAAAATACATCGTGGGTTCAGCAGACAGATTTTCACACGGAAAATACCGCTCTCCCTGTGCCGTTCTGACCACATAACCGCACGATTCCGCAGGCGCACACTGTCGGGCATGTGCCAGAATGTCATCGTTAATCATGGGAACCTGTTAAGACAGTTTGTTGATGGAAGCGAAAAATCCGGCATTCACCAGATTGTTACGCATTTCACAGCCTTTCATGCAGTGGCTGCATTTATCCTTTTTCGGGTCTGAGGTGGGCTTATCGAACTCATCGGCCACGGGCGGGCCGTCGTATCCGCAGTTTTCATCCCGGTAATCCCACGGACAGGAGTCCGCCAGCATGGTACGCCCCGGCACCACAGAACCGTCGGTTTCTGCCGGTGATGCCAGAATAATGGTAGCAGTTGATGAATCCAGTTCTGACAACTGCTCCACGTTATAGCGCGCTACCGCCTCCTGCTCCGGGTCAGCGCCCGGATTGCCGTTACTGAAATTCACCGCATCAAGAAACTTGCTGTAAACCTGATGCCTTACCACTGACGCGCCGACGAGACTTTGCAAATCCTCCGCCATCCCCGTGACCAGACCAAAGAGATTGGCAACAACGAGGTTCGGGCGGGGAGATGCGCCTTTCCCGTTCATCTCAAAATCCTGTACCTGTATCGGGTACGGTTCGTACTGCCTCCCCTGCCAGGTTAACGGCTCGCCTTTTTCGTTCGGTTCGTTACAGAAGAAAAAGCGCTCACCGCCAATCGCGGTTAAATCAAATTCCCACAAATCCACCTTCGCGGACTGCTCCGCTTTGGTGGTCTCGCTCAGGGTTTCCTGTGGTATATCCTGCATATATGAGAGATCCTTTATTATTTATCTTGCAAAAATATTCCTTCTTTTATTAATGGTATTTACGATACAACCAAAAAACGAGGTAACTAATGAAATACACAATATTGTCGCTGGTAGCTGGTGCGCTCATCAGTTGTTCAGCAATGGCAGAGAATACCCTGACTGTAAAGATGAACGATGCCCTGTCCAGCGGAACAGGAGAAAACATAGGTGAAATCACAGTTTCAGAGACACCTTACGGTCTGCTTTTCACTCCTCACCTAAATGGTCTTACGCCAGGAATTCACGGCTTCCATGTCCACACAAACCCAAGTTGTATGCCGGGAATGAAAGACGGTAAAGAGGTTCCGGCGCTCATGGCCGGAGGACATCTTGACCCCGAAAAAACCGGGAAACATCTTGGCCCATATAATGACAAAGGGCATTTGGGGGATCTGCCTGGACTGGTTGTCAATGCAGATGGTACAGCCACGTATCCGTTACTGGCACCACGCCTTAAATCACTGTCAGAACTGAAAGGTCACTCATTGATGATCCATAAAGGCGGTGACAATTACTCCGATAAACCTGCTCCACTGGGTGGTGGCGGTGCACGTTTTGCCTGTGGTGTCATTGAGAAATAACAGCAACATAGCCATATCGTCATAATTTCGTTTTACCCATAAAAAAGCCCTCTCACTGGAGGGCATTAAATCTGTATCGATGTTAAAGGTCAGAAGCTGTAACCTACGCCAAGCACCCAGGTTCCAGCTTTGACGTCACTGTCAGCATCAGTGGAAAAACTTGTATGCTCATAAGACGCATTAACGGCAATATTTTCAACCGGGTTAAGCTGAATACCTGCCCCATAAGCAAAGGCGGTTTTATTGTCAGAATTTCCCCAGTTATCCTTAATATGTCCGTTTGCTGCACCAATCATCACGTAAGCATTCAGATAGTCGTTAAAACGGTATGAAGGACCAACAAGAAGGGAGGTATAATCAGCATCACCTACCTTATACCCATAGTTATTAACATCAGCCGAGGTGTATGTAACTGAACCCATCGCCCCGAATCCACTGTCCAGATCTTCCCAGTTATATTTGATGTTGGCACCGTTCGCATTACCGGAAAGCCAGCCGCTTAAATCTGTGTAGGCATATCCAATTGAAACGGTATTTTTATACCCTGCTGCGTTAGCCACGCCGATGCTACCTAACGCCAGACCAACTAAAACCGCCACGACAATCTTTTTCATAACATTTCCTTTTTTGATTATTGACTGTGCGGGCTCAGTGAAACAGCAGCAGGTTAGAAAGTTCAATCATATTTATCGATCGTTTCGATCAAAAATACTAAGAAATAACCTGCTCAAATGTCGCGGTGAATGTTGTTTTCAGCAACCCCGCTTTCACACTCCATTTCCGGCAGACAACCTTAATCTGCCGGTATCCGTAAGGCGGAGTCCACAAAAACGCCTTCACACCGTTATGCTGTGACAAAAAGCCCTCCAGTGCCGGACCATCCTCCCGGTCAACGCGGATAGTCACACTGTATTTTTTCAGGTCATTATTGATCCCGGATGCACGCCGCTGCTCGTAGCCATCACCGAACCTCACCACCGACACCTGTGGTTCCGAATCCACCCCCATGTCCGGGTCAACTTTCCAGTGAAAGGTTTTCATCATCGATATGCCCCGCTCAGCCTGCCGCCGTCACGCCCCTGCTGCTGCACGAAATCAGCCGCCGCCTTTTTACCCAGTTCATAAACCGCCTTCAGCGCCTGCGGCGTCAGTTCCGGCCCCGTGTTGCTGATTGCAATATGATACTGCGGTGCAAACATCGCCATCCCTCCGGAACCTGCTGCCACAACCCCCAGCTTACCGTCAGTACCGCGACGAAGCGGCAGTATAGCCTCCGGACCGGCCTCTCCCATTACTGCCGCCCCTCTGGCAAATGCAAAGAACGTCGGTCTGTTAACAATACTGCCGCTGTACTGACTGAGTCCTGTTGAGCGGTACACGCCGCCGTCCGCATTTGGAATGACCGACAGCGCCGCTGAACTGTATGCCCCGGATGGTGTACTTCCGCCTGCTGATGCGCCAAAGCCGAACATACCCAGTACTGAACCCAACAGTTTAGAAGCCGCAATACGTGCCTCCATTTTTGCCAGGTCAGCCAGGATGGAGACCGTCAGGCTCCGGAAACTGCCCTTTCCGGTCACGGCAAAATTCGCGATACTGTCCGCCATGCCGTTAAATGCGTTTGTGAAAACGTTCTCCGTCATGCCTGCCACGTTGCCCCCCTGCGCCAGAAAGTTATCCAGCGCCCGCGACGCGCCCTGCGTCCAGTCTCCCTGCGCAGCATCCACTTTCGCGTTATAATCCGCCCACTCAGCCAGTCGGCGATCGAGACTGGCCTGAAGTTCCTGCTCCGCCTGACGGTATTCGTCAGAACCGTATGTCCCTTTTGCCTTGCTGTCGCGCTTAAGCTGCTCCAGTTGTTCCTGGTAGTGCTGTTGAATTTTCAGATGCTCTTCGTACCGGCCACGTTGCTGATCGCCCATACCCATTGTGGCCAGCGCCAGTGCGTGCTGCTGCCTGACGCGGGATTCTTCGTCAGCGAGCTGGCTGGTTAATGTGAGCGTCTTTTTCTTCAGTTCATTAAAGGCATTCTGGTGTTGCAAATCCTGTTGTGAGATATCCAGCTTCTGTAGCGCAAGCGCTATTTCATCCTTATGTGCCAGTACGCTTTGTTCATCCGCCGTCAGTTTTTTACCGGACAAATCAGCGATGCGCTGCTGAAATGACAAAAGCTGCTTATGCGCTTCCGTCATTTTTTCGGTCGTGGAAAGCTTCGCGGCGGCAATCAGCCCTTCAGTCTGCGCCTGTTGCTGGCTGTACTGCAAAAGCAGTCGCCCGGCCTCGTCGTTGTGGTAAGCCTTTGGCTTTTCCTTCTGCCGTGCCATTGCTTTTTTATGGCGTTCGTTTTCACGCTCCAGCGCGGCATTGCGTACCGCTGCATCGGCATACTGCATGGCGGTAATGCGCGCCACCTCCCGTTGATGCCGCAGGGATTCAGTTTCATTATCCCGGTTCAGCGCGGCGTTCTGCTCGTTCCGGCGCTTCTGAGTCTTCTGATAATTACGCTCTGCCTGCGCCTTCGCATCCAGCAGGTCCTTCTGGCGTTTCTGTTCCTGAAGTTCGTTCAGTTGCTGCTGATCATATTCAGTCTGGGAGGAAGACACTGTCCATGGCGTTTTTCTGGCGCGCGCGATTTTTTCCTGCAGTGTCGCGATTTTTTCATCGAGCGTATCTTCCCGCCCGATATCCAGCATCCGATCCCACGCCCACTTCGCCGCATCACCCACGGCATTCCATGCCTTCTCGATCCAGCCCAGATTATCATGTACGTCACCCGCCCGTTTATTCATCTCTTCCGAATACGCGGACATGGCAATTTTCGCAGCATCAGCCGTTCTTCCCTGTTCACCGAGCACCCTGATTTGTTCAAGCTGGGTGGCAGTCAGAAAATGCAGTGCCCTGTCCAGTTCTTTCGCCGCGTTCACCGGATCATCCTGCAGCCGTTTAAACTGGCGGATGGTTTCATCCACTGACTGCCCCACGTTTTCCTGCATTCTGGCCGCGGTACGGGATACCATTGCCACTGCCTGCCCGGTAAACGCTCCGCTACCGACCACCTGGGTCAGTACTCCTGCCGCGTCGTGCTGCGTGACGCCATTTCCGGCGAGCGACTTCGCCATTTCATTAAGCTTGCCTGTGGTTTTTCCGGCGTAACTTCCGGTCAGAATAAGCTGTTTATTGAACTCCTCACTTTCTTTCGCCCCCTCATAGTACGCCTTACCCAGTCCGTAAACCGCCGCAGCCACACCGCCAACCAGCCCGCCGAGCATCATGCCCTTCGGCGACATCAGTTGCTCAATCCACCCGGCCCGGTTGGCCAGCGTGATACCGGAACCGCGAAGGGCGCCAAAATTTCCCCGTGCCAGTTCACCAATCAGTACGCCTATCTCGCGGCGCGCCATTGCTGATTTCAGTCCCAGTGCATGAGTGGATTTTGTTGCGGTATCCAGTTTGCGGATATAGACATCGGCGGCACTGCTAACCCCCAGTTCAGCCGCCTTCACCCGCAGCAACTCAGTACGGGAGAGGCCCTGTACCGCCGTCTGCTCTTTCAGTCGACGTATAAACTGTGCTTTTTTCTGCGTGGCCAGCGCCTCCGCATCGGTAAGTTCGCGTGTCTTTGCAGCAGCTTCAGACACCAGCGCCAGATAATCGCCCTGTGAAATATCTCCGCGTCCTTTCGCCTGTCGTACCTGCGCCTGGATACGCTGTAACTCCTGCAGACCACCGCTTAACTGTTTTACACTGTCAATCTGACGGTAAAATGCCGCTGCGGCTGCATCCTGAGCCTGTGCAACCACCGCTGCCTGCGCAGCTTCCGCCCTTAACTTCTGATTCAGGTCGACAGCCCTTTCTCTGGCCTCGTTCGCCTCACGCGCCAGTTGTGCCATAGCGTCACTCTGTGTGCGTGTGGCAACCTGTGATTGCGCCATAGCGGCACTGATACTTTTTGCCGATGCCGCCACACTTCTGGCGCTGGACTCCATACATCGCCTGATGCGTTTTTCAACGAGATCACTGCTGTCCACCAGCTTCCCCAGCCCGTTACTGGCAGTCTGAAGACCGGCGGCAACTTTAGCTGTATCAACATCCATGTTGATGACGATATCACCGACTTTCTGGCTCAAATCTCACTCCTCCCGGAATACCGACTGCCACTTCAAGCAGATCCTGCTCCGTCATGCTCTGTACCGCTCCGGGTAATGTCAGCAAACTGAAGTCCGCTGCATCGATTTCTTTCCCCGTCACCAGCATGAACACCTGCGCTTTCAGCGTGGAAAACTCCGCATCCAGCAGGGCATCACTGAAACTGTTTTCCCGAAAGAAATCAGCCCACTCACTAAGTTCAGTTGAACTCATTTCGTCCAGCATCCGGCGCCAGTCAGGCCGCCGGAACTCCCGGGCCAGTTGCCGGACAAAATGAAGCTCATTATTCAGGACTTTTCCGGCGTCATGTCCTCTGATTCATTACCTGAATCACTGGCGTTATCTTTCTTATCCGCAGACAGCCCGCTGAGCATCAGAACACTTTCTGCGCCTGCGTCCAGCGCCTCATACGACCACTTCGCCTGTACTGACTGATAAAGCGTGTCTGCATCCTGAGAAGAATCACCATTCAGAAGCGAGCGGGATACCAGCCAGGCATTAATTTCCAGTGCCATTTGCATATAAGCCACGCGCTTATCCGCTTCCGTCGCACCATCCATATCCGTGTCATATTTCGCAGTACGTTTCTGGATGAACTCCAGGTACTCAATACGTTGCAGGCCGGATAACTCGAACAATGCCACCGACGCATCCCCCCGGGTAAACGTCTCTTTCTTTAAAAACATGATTTATTCCTGAAAAAAATGCCCCAAAACAGGACGAGAGGTGGGTTATGCCTGAACAGTAATATCCGCAATAGCGGTAAAATTACCGTCTGTTGTCATGCCAATAATTTTCACTGTACCTGCCTTAACACCTTTTACAGTGGCAATATTTTCCGCCTGCGTGACGGTGGCTGTAGTCGGATCTGACGTTGCGATACGCAGTGATTTATCTGTCACGTTATCCGGTTTCACCGTGAACGTAACCGCTGTTGTGGCGCCGACCTTCACGGTGGCATTTGTCGGTTCCACTGTCAGTCCGGTAACACTAACCACTTCCGGTGCATCCTCTTCAGCCATGTACGGACGGCCCACACTGGTAATTTTTACTGTACGGGCGATCTCATCCTTACTCTGCACCGTTTTCCCCAGCGAGCTCACCCAGCCTCTGAACACATCAACAGTGCCGTTCGGATACTTGATCCGGAATCCGCGCTTCTGCCCGGTCGTGAACAGTTGAATAAGCTTTTTCTGTACGTCCTCACCTGGCTTCCACGCCAGCGTCACAGAAGTATCCCCGGCAGACTTCTGTCCCTGTGTGGTACTTTTCCAGTCAGCGTTCTCGTCATCAAGATAGTTATTATCTTCTGCATCTGCCGTCAGTTCTCCCGGCTGCAGGTCTTTTACGTTTGCCAGCCTCAGCCAGTTATTATCACTTAGCGGGCTGGCGAACGGATCACCCTCGCTGTTGTACATCCAGAATGTGGTATTTGCGCCTTTTACCGGCGCAAGTGGATTAGGAATTGTCGTGTCTGTCATTCTCTTTTCCTCTACATGGAATAGGTGATGTCGTAACTCAGATCGGCTGACCCCCACATCGCCATTTCATCGTCTCGCTGATAGTTATACCCCTGCGCCGACATTGTCCGGATGATGTCACCCAGTCCCGCCACGCTCCCCAGTGCCGGATACACCCTGTTCTCCATCTGTTCATCCAGGGTGCTGTCCGGTGCAGTGGCTTTCAGAAATACTTCCACATGTAGCACCGCGCTCCAGATATCACCGTCCACCTCAGTACCGGTATACTGAGCATCACTCAGGTACACCGCCACCGCAGGTAACTCATCCTCCTCCACCACGACCGGACGACCGTCAAAAAACGTGGTGGAGCCATCATCGGTCTTTTTTAATGCGGCAATAATGGCCTGCCGTACTGCACTGTGTCGGGTCATTTTTTAGTGAATCTCCTCAGTTCATAACTGATTTCATGCTTCAGCTCTTTGGGCATCTCCGTTTTCATCTGTAAAACAACCTGCGTGTTGAACGCATGGCGCAATGCATCAGCAACCGGGATTTTCACCACATTAAGTGGGTATCTTCCGGCACCGGAACGCTCAAATACCTGCCACCATCCGTTCGGAGCCTGCGCAATAAACCCCCGGTCAAAACGGTATTTTCCTATACGTAGCGGCTTACCTTTTCTCCCCCTCATCGGGGTTGATGGTGGCGAACTCAGTAACCTGATGGCAGTCAGCGGATCACAGTTCACATAAATGTTGGCAAAAGGCTTGTCCGCTCTGGCCAGCCTGACTCTGGCGCGACGTCTTACCGTTCTGACGGGAATACCCTGCCGTCGGTTGTCTCCGGCCACCACCAAAGCAGCAGCACTGCGAACTGACACGCTGACCACCCGTTTTGCCACCCGGTTAATGGCCCGAATTTTTGCCCGGGTCACATATCCACGATCAATTTCTTTAAGTACTGAAATGGCCTCTTTAAGCCCCTTTACCTCCATTGTTCTCCTCCAGAGTCAGTTGTGGCTTACCGTTAAAACGCCGGATACGGGTCACGGTAAACTCACTGCCCCGCAGTACCACCCTGTCTCCCCGGCGCGGGATAACGTTGCCTGAAAACACCACTACGTTTTTTCCGTTTCCTTCAACAGGCCCCAGTTCAGCCAGAAAATCAAACTCCACCACTATGCAGTCAGTCCCGTTGATGTTGACCTTCATGCCGAAGCGTTCTGCGATAAGTGCATCCATGCGCCTTTTCATCCCGTCAAAAAGGTCAGCCATTAATTTTTACCGGAACGGTTTCATCACCGTTTGCCGCTGGCGCCCATACCACCCCGACATACGGCAGGCTGCCGGTTGCATCCGTCTGAACCACGTTATCCTTCAGATACACTTTTTTCCCGACGGCAATATCCTCTGTTGTCAGTTTTGGTATGCTGAATACCCCTTCTGCGATGCCGGTTCCGGCGCTCCCGGCGGCAATATCGGTAACAGCCACAGCGAACATATCGCCGACCTGTACCAGATCTCCGCTCTTTAGTGACGTGGTCGCCACAATTTCAATCGTTTTGCCGCCTTCCACGTAATTCTTAGCCACGGTTATTCTCCTTTCCGGCACGCCGTGCCGGATTTCAGGTATAAAAAAAGCCCGTCAGGGCCGTATCGCTTAATGTCTGCTTTTAGTGGGTTATACGGTGCATTTCACCATGCCGCGATAATCCACCGGCGCAACGCCCGCATCAATACGAACTTTCGTGGTTACGCCATCCACCGTGAACCCTTCCTGCTGGTCGATATACGGCTCATCCACGCCGTTAAGGTAAGCCACCTCAACGGTATCGCTGCCTTTTGCTGCAGTAAGATAGAAAGTGGACTGACTGGCGTCATCAAGACGAGGCTCCGCGATCACCGTGGCGAAATCTTTCACCGGGTTAATGATCCCGGCGTTAATATCCGCCCCCTTGACACTGACAGATTTAATCACCTGATTTGAAACAGACTCCATCGCCGTCGGCACCAGTACAAATGCCGGACGGATATTGAGGTGGCGATCGCCCTCTTTCTGCATCCGCATTAGCTGGCGCGCTTTATCCAGGGACGCCACATCCATAACGGCTTTTTCAAGGACGTTTGCGTGTTTCGTCTTGTCAAACAGCGCCACATTATCACTGGACAGTTTCTGGTTACTGATGAGAACGTCATAAACCAGATCGGCAATGGTGGCTTTTGCCGCACGTCCCAGCTTCATCGGGACATCCGTCAGCATATTCATATCATCATTGATGATGGCCTGGCGGGTAATGCTGAACAGCTCCCCATAGGTAGCGAGCGCAATGGTCGCCTGTTTATCCCCTGTGGTGACGTATTTGTATTCCGCTCCTTCACGAACCTGACGCAGTGAACTGAATCCCCCCATACCCACACGGTGCGCAATCCTGAAATCAGACAACTGTCCTTTTTTGGTCCAGGCATCGAAGGTTTCCGGCGCTTCCTGCCAGCCCTGCAGAATGGACTTGTTTGCAACATCCAGCAGAATGTTACCGAAATCGGAGGTGCTGTGCGTAAATGCCATGCCGATCATCTGCATGGGATTCATGCTGGACACGCCTGTACCCCTCGCCACCAGCGAAATTCGCGCCAGTTCACGCAGGGTCATACAGTTGTACGGGTTATCCTTCTGCGCTTCTTCATAGCCTGCGCGGGCCATCACGGCAGCGCGAACGGCGTCGCCGGTAATATTACCGTTTCCGGTATACATCCCGGCATGAAACTCTGCGCGATTCTGCGGACCATTCAGCTGGTTAGTCGGCGTAATACCTTTCGCCATCTCGGCCAACAGTCTGTCCTTCGCCATTTCCAGAGAGCAATCCACATCAGCAATGCACTTTGCCATCAGCGAGGCATAACGATCGCCGGAAAGTGAAAACACATTCTGAATGCCGGTGATACGGTTACGCTGTTCTTCCTGCAGGCGTGCGCGAATGGCATTTTCATCTACAGTCACCGGCGACTGAGCCTGCGACTGAATCTGTGACTCAGGGGCTTTTGCCTGTGGCTGTGGTTGCGCGCCTGCATTGCCCTGCGGGGCGATAATCATACCTTTAATGCTCTGTGGCATATGCTCAAACTCCTCAACACGTTTTGAATGAATACAGGCCATTGCTTTTACAGGCTGTATCAGTTTGTCGGCAAACCCTTCACTGACGCACTCCGCGCCGCTCATCCAGGTCTCCTTTGCCAGCATGGCAGCAATATCTTCAGGCGTTTTTCCAGTTTTTTCGGTATAGATGGGGATAATGACGCTTTCGATCTTGTCAAGCAGGTCAGCATATTCCCGGATATCCTCCGCCTCACCCCCCGCCACTCCGCGCGGCTTATGAATCATCATCATGGCGTTTTCCGGCATAATGATGGGATTACCTACCATCGCAATAGCGGATGCCATTGAGCAGGCCATTCCATCGATATACACCGTTTTTTGCGCCGGATGATTTTTCAGGAGGTTATAAATGGCTATTCCGTCCAGTACTGCTCCGCCAGGTGAATGAATATGCAGATTTATCCGGTTAATCTGTCCCAGTGCAGCCAGTTCTTCTGCAAACCAGCGAGCCGAAATTCCCCATCCACCAATCTCGTCATAAATGCGGACTTCCGCCGTGTTATTGGCTGCAGCCCTGATGGAATACCAGCTATTACTGCTTCCCTCCCCGCGTCCGTTCCCTGCTGTCATCACCGGCGGCATTTTTATCGCCGCCACTGTTGTCTTCACTTCCGGCATTATCCTGTTCCCCCGGGTCATGTGCCGGGTCAGTATCAAATACCAGTCCCAGCTTACGGTTTTCGTCAATTTCCGCCTTACGGCGGCGTTTCACTTCAGCAGGTGCGCCGCCACGGGCACGCACCCAGTCACTCTCTGTTGCCGCCCCGCCGCGTATCAGTATCCTCCAGGCATTCGCCTCTTTCAGCGGATCTATCCACGGCATAACCGGACCGGAATACACGGCATTAAACAGGGTCGCCATGTCCGTGTCCGTCGGCACATCTATCACACCCGCCGTAATCGCCGTCGCCAGCCATCGCCGGTAAACCGGGCGACTGACGGCAGCAATAAAATTATCCTGTAGAATGGTGTATCCCTCCTGAGCCTCCACCAGCTCCTGACGCTGGGCGCTGTAGGTGCCGTCGTAGTTTCTAGCAATAGAAGAAAAACTTCCGCGTACACCTGCGGCAACCGCCCGCAGTTGCCCCATACGGAAAGACTCCAGGTTGGCATTTGGCCTGTCAGATTTGATGGTGCCGATATCCTCTCCCGGCAACAGGTCTTTCAGAATGGTGCCGGGTTCAATATCCAGATCGCGGTCTTTATCCGCATAATCTGGCGCGTCACCATCCTGTACCATTGCGTCACTGCGCCGGATAAACATGGCAAAAGCCGCCGAAATACGCGCGGCCAGCCTTTCACTGTCCTCATACTCCTTCAGATCCAGCAGCCGGATAATAACCGGCGCCAGCAGCGTGACGCCCCGCGCCTGATTCAGGCGACGGGTGAATCTAAGATGCAGCATATTTTCTGCATCGATAAGCTTGGTGGCCACCATAGCGGTGGCAAATCCCGGCCAGGATTTACAGACGATGTAACTTTTTGGCCTTTGCCAGTCGTTAAAATAGATCCCCTGAATCAGATTATTTGTACTGTCCGTCTGTTCCATCGGGACATAATCCGGTTCCATCGCCTCAAGCCAGAACGGTACGCCCGCCACCGGCTCAAGCCCCGGCATTTTTCCCGCCACCATCTGGGAGAACACCTCCCCGTCCCGCAACCATGTGCGTAACAAAAGGCGCTCCAGTACCGGGCGCGTATATTGTCCGGTCACGTCCGGCGACACGGACCACTCTGCCCATCTGGCGCGGATTTGTTCCGCCAGCGCGTTATTCAGCGTTCCGGCCACCGTCAGTGGTTGTGGCTCAACGATGATCCCCTTAGCCCCGATAACGCGCTCTTCCATCTTATCGAGCGCCCCCACCACCAGATCGTGATTGTTATCGAACCAGCGGGCCTGCTCCCGCAGGGACTTTCCGGCAATCTGGTTTAATTGATTGGCGTTGCGGTTTTCACGCTTAATTTTATGTGTCCGGGTGGGTATTGCAGCCTCGTAAGCTTTTATTACTGCCCGCGATCGGAGTCTTGATACAGCCCATCCCGGCGACATCATGCTGATAGCTTTATCGATAAAATTCATGACAACCTCGCCCGGGTGAAAAGCCGTCGCGGATTATTTAACCGCTGTAACCTGTCTTCAATCTCGCGGCGCCCCTTCCTGATTTCCTCCAGGCTTTCCATTGTCATTGACTGACCGTTAAGCATGATGGACTTGCCTTTCAGTACAGCAAGCTCGGCCTCCAGATAGGCGTTGTACAACTCCTGTAGCCCTGCCCTGGTCATAACCACCCTCCTCCGGAACCACCGCCCCAGGCGGGTAAAATTTTTTTCTTCCTGGCTTTCACGGCTTTCTCTCCTCCTTCGTGTTGCTCCTGCTGGCGAACCTCAACAGGCTGCGTGGTTTTTGCGGCGTCTTTTTCCGGTAAGCGAGCCCATCCTGGTGGTTTTTCCCAGTTGATTCGCTCATAGCCACGGAGAATAGCCAGCGCGTGGGCATAACACATCAGATCGAGCGCCTCGTTATTACCGCGTCCCGGTTTTTTCCACTTTCCGTCTGCGCTGCGCTCTTCATAGGTCAGTTCCTCGTAGAACCACGGCCCCAGCCAGTCAGGAAAATGAATGTAATTCGCCCCCGGCTCCTCACGCTCCAGTGCGGCCGCTACCCTGTCTTTCAGGGCATTGGTCTGTAACAGATACAACGGCACATCCCCCCTGGCTTTTGCCCGACGTTCTGAGCGTTCGGTGTTATCGGGATAGGTTTTGGTGATCAGCTTCTCGCGTCGGGTACTGTCTCCCTTGAACAGATAAACGCGCCCGGCAACGCCTTTTCGCTTACACCTTCGCCAGAACGCGTAGGCATTATCGGTAACACCGTCTTCACCACCTGAGTCCACCGCCATTGCCAGTACCGGCATAAACTGTTCAGGATCTGCCGCCAGCGGATACGTCTTTTCCAGCACATCCGTTTTCAGCAAATCCCAGTCTTCCGGTCTTGCAGCCGGATTGACAGGCTGGCTTTCGCCATCCTCATTCACTCTCAGGGAATAACGGATGTTGTAGCGGTCAATGATCCAGCGTTCACCATATGCGCCATAGCCCACTACCTGGACCACAAAGCGCCGCTTTTTACCGCCCTGTACGTCAACGGTTGCCACAATAAAACGCACCCCGTCAGAAACGGTACGTTTTGATACGTCCTCAGCGCGTGCCATCAGCGCGTCACCGCTGCGTGCCTCCAGCGAGCGACGGGACTGATAGGGTAATCCCCAGTCCGTATTGATGACGGCTTTCAGGGTTTCCTCGCTGCCGGTTCGTTCGTATTCCTCTTCGGCGGTCAGCAGCTTGTAAACCAGTTGCGCCCAGGTCTGATAAGCCGCCGCCGGTCCCTCCATCCAGAAACTGGCGATACGTGAGCGGCGGGCTTCGCCGGTAATATTGCCGTCGCGGTCAATGTGCTGACCTTCCCGCAACCAGACGCCACGATTATTCAGCTCACGCTTCTGCTGTGGTTCAGTCAACTTATGGCAGTGTGGGCACTGAATCCGCGCTGCTTCACTGGCCTCCATAGGGTCGGCAATATGGCGATAGCCGGTCATATTCGCCATTGATGGCTGAAAATATTCGCCACAATGCGGACACGGCCAGTACCAGCGACGACGATCGCCACGGTTGTACAGGGAAAGTATTCCTGTGGTCGGCGGTGCTTCGTGCGGTGATGACGGTTTCCATCTGGTATCGGTAATTTCCCGCCCCGGCGAGCTCTCCACCAGTGTCATACCCAGCGACATAAACGTTGTGGTACGCTTCGACGCCAGCGAGAATGCATCCCCCTCACCATCAACATCTTCGGGGAACCGATCGTAGTCAGTCAGCGCCACACATTTAAAATCCGAAGACGAAAAAACATTGATTGATGGCCAGCCAATTTTCAGAAACGAGCCATCACGAAACGTTTTATCATGCACATTATTATCGTTACGGTGAGGGCTGAGTCTTCTTGCTATCGCCGGACTGTGGCGAAACATCTTTGCCAGACGCCGCTTTGAGTGCTCCTGCGCCTTGTCCTGAGTCATCTGAACCACCAGCATGTCAGACGGATCGCAGACAATATTGTAGGAAATCCAGCCGTCAATCAGCCCCAGCGTCTTACCGGTTCTTGCCGGGGCGACAAATACCACGGCATCGTAGCTGCGTGATGACAGGCAGTTCATGGCTTCCACCACATAGGGGGTCAGGGTGGATTCCCATGCCACAGAATTTCCCGCATCGCGTGGTACGCGCATATATTTTCTGACCGCATCCGATATTTTCATCCTGCGCGGCGGCCTGAACATCGATGAGATATCACATCCGGCAACAACGGCAGAGGCTAAACTATTCCTGCTCTTCCTCTTGCCCTTCGTCACCGTTGTCATCATCATCTCCGTTTATAGCATCCGCGCAGGCCTGGTATGTCATGCTGGCCAGATCTTCCCTGAGTTGATCAATAATTTTTTGCGTCATTTCCAGCGCATCAGGCGGCAATGCCGCATCCCTTTCCAGTAAGTCCGGCAGTATCTCCAGTGTCTTGACGACCGTTTTTGCCATGACAGCATAAACGCTCAGCACCTCGCTGGCCGGGATCAGAGTTCTCATCTCCTTTTCCAGCTCAATACGCGTCATTTCCGACTGAAACCATGCCCGTCGATCTGAGGGTTTCATCTTATTGGGGTCATTCTCCCCGGTAACAGCCGGCATCGTCATCATGGCGGTCAGAATATCCACCAGCCGGTAGATTTTCAGGTTACTACCGTTCCCACCTGAGGTTTTTACGCCCTTCAGCCTGCTGGCGATGGTCTGTCGGTGTGCACCAGTGATGGCCGAAAGCTGTGTGATGTTTAATTCGAGGCTTTTAATTTCCTGATCCACAGTCGTGCTCTTTTCCTGTATACGGTGAAAATGGCGTTCAGTGTCGAACAAAAAACGTACCACTTCGACACTGAAAACAGTAAATGTATTGATTTTTAAGGTTATTTTTCAGTGCTGACAGAGACTAAAAAATCAAAAATCAGCCGATTCCCGCGAGCCCGAAGCCACCCGTGGCGCCCCCTGCCCGGGAGTACCTTTTTAATACAGTCACCATTGGTTACTAGTTTTTCCTGCATTACCGTGGCATTGGGTGCGAATGTACGCCTGCGCCCCTTCCAGTTGCTTTTGCATCGTCTTCACTCGCTCTTTGAGGGCGAAATAATCCCGTTGAGCGGAGTCTGCCAGTCTGGGGCTGGCTGCATTATCCATGCGGGCGGTGGAGGTGGATTTACCTGTCGGCACTGCGGGGCATGTTGCGTTGACGTACAGGCGACGGCGGCCAGCGGCAACATCATCGCGCAAAGCATCATTCTCAGCTTTCGCATCGGCTAATTCCTTCGTGTATTTTTCATCGAGGGCGGCAACGTCACGCTGGCGCTTAGTCATGTCGGTAATTGTCGCGTTCGCCAGCGTCAGCCTATGAGTAACGGTATCGCGCTGCTCTTTGTAGGTGATGGCGTTATTTCGGTAGTGATTTGCCAGCCGACCGGCAACAATTAGCGAGACAAGCAACAGGCCAACAAACATCGTTTTCCAGTTGAACATCATGACAGGAACAGAGCACGCTCCGCCTCACGCCGACGGGTAAGCCCGTTCAGTACTTTGCCACCAGCCTTATTCCAGCGCAGGAACTCATCAGCGGCGCCAGCGTAATCACCAGCGTTTAGCTTCCGCAGCAGAGTTGATGAGGATAATGTCCGGGCGCCGAGGTTGTACGCAAACGACACCAGCGCATCAAACTGGCCTTGCGTCAACTTGACCTTAACCAGTCTGGACACATCATTTTCATAACCGACTAAACCAGTGTTAAGCAAGCGCTCGGCAGTAGCCTCGTCAATCATCATTCCGGGCTTAACTGGCTTACCGTCAACAGAGTGGGTCCAGCCATAACCAATCGTCCAGGGATCTCCCCCCGTTCCCGGGTCCGGATAAGCTGTCAGGCTACAACCTTCAAACTCTTTGATTAGGGTAATGCCTTTTTCACTGATTCTCATCATTAACCCCTGCACGTTTTTTGAGTGCGCTAATTGCGATTTCGCGCAGCTTGTCCACACCGACAAAGCCAATAATTCCGCCAACGAAAGGCGAAATGGAAACCGGCAGGCCTACCACATCAAGCGCACTGGTGGCACATAAGGAAAGAGCGCCACACAGGACGCCCTCAAGCCATTTATTTTTACGGGTGGCGCCGTCGTATATCAGTCGGCCGTAGGCAATGAGTCCGGCCATTAACGCCCCAAGTATCTGGGGCCACGCATTTTTGAGTCCGGTCAAAACCGCAGCCCAGAATTCAGGAGTCTTGTCATTCATTTTCATAAGCCTCACCTCCGATGATTTCGGATGGTAACTAGAGTGAGTGAAATGGTTGGGTTGCAGGGTTTAATATCTTGTAAAACAGGATTGCCTGTGGTTGCAGAATCTGAAAGTAAAATCACGCAGAGTACAATTTTAATGGAGGTGAGGCACAAATACTGCAAATTTAGCTTTTAGTTTAATTGATTGCGTGCTGAGTGAATTCTGTTTGACAAAAACATGCTATTTATAGAATGTTAATTCCATGTAATAAAAAGGATGTGTAACTCATCATGCCAACGGGAATTAAACCAATATTTATCAATAATATGATGTCAACATATGGATTATCCCATCCTCATGACAGCAAGGTATTTCCAGACCTTCCAGAACACCAAGATAATCCTTCGCAATTACGCCTCCAACATGATGGTCTTGCTACCGATGATAAAGCCAGGCTGGAACCAATGTGTCTTGCTGAATACCTTATCTCTGGACCAGGAGGAATGGATCCTGATATCGAAATTGATGATGATACCTATGATGAATGCCGTGAGGTGCTATCACGCATACTTGAAGATGCATACACTCAAAGCGGGACATTCCGCAGACTGATGAATTATGCCTACGATCAGGAATTGCGTGATGTAGAACAACGCTGGTTGCTGGGAGCCGGAGAAAACTTTGGTACTACCGTAACTGATGAGGACCTGGAGAGTTCAGAAGGCAGAAAAGTGATTGCCCTCAACCTGGATGATACAGACGATGATTCAATACCAGAGTACTATGAAAGTAATGATGGCCCACAACAATTTGATACAACACGCTCATTTATTCACGAAGTTGTACACGCGTTGACTCACCTTCAGGACAAAGAAGACAGTAATCCAAGAGGCCCGGTAGTCGAGTATACCAATATCATTTTAAAAGAGATGGGTCACACATCACCACCAAGAATCGCCTACGAATTTAGTAATTGACACTCATCAAAAAATGCAAAATCCCACGATGCTACAACACAGTAACCAGTTCAGGTCTGAGCTAATACAGGTCAGCAGTCCATAGACACTGGCTCCTGTCAGGATGCCACCTGCTAACCCAGTACCAGAAATCGATTCGGACATTCATCCCCCTCTGGTTGTGTGGGGCCTCTCAGTTATGAGGGGAAATAATAAATATCCTCCGGCATAGCCGGAGGATATTTATTCATAAAGAACACAATTAAGAATAATACCGATTTAATTAAAATAACTTGATCTCACAGTTGAAGAATGAATAATAGCGAGCCCTGCCAAGGCAGGGCATAGAAATAACCAACGAGAAGAAATAGGTAGGAACTAATGAAAAACACCGCTCTGGGTAAGTTCATTTTTATCGTCGGCACCGCGTTACTGCTCGGTGGCTGTAGTGGCATGGTCATGCCTCCCTATGCCACCCACGGTACATCGGTCGGAATCATTGCGCCAGCGGGAGGCTATAGCGAGTGGCACACGGATAGCCGCAACCACACCACAGGAGACAGTCACAGCCAGTCACAGGGAAACTGCACCCAAAGTGAAGATAGCCAGCTCAGCGAAAATAGTCTCACACGGACACACCAAAGCAACTGTAACACCCGTAGTCAAACCCACAGCAGTAGCACCAGCAAAACCCGCTCCAGCAGCGTCGGTTTCAGCGTCGGGGGGCCTGTTGGTGCTAGCATAGGGTTGATCAAGCAGATGGAGTCGATGAACCGTGCGCCAGCCAACGATATGAGTAGTAATGAGATGTTCAAGAATTTCGGTTTCTAGCACATAACGCCACCTGGTACCGTTGTGGTGTCTGGCCCGGCGGCTATCTGTAACGACTCACAATCGAAAAAAGTCAGACTCGCAATCAGCGCAAAAATAGATTGTGAGTCCATTGAATGGGGATCGTTGTGCATTTTCATAAGCCTCGCCCCCGATAGCTTGGATGGCGCTGTATTTGTAAGGGTGAGAGGCCCTCGGGCGGGGTTTTAACAACGAAGCGTGTAGATGATGATTTCCGAGGGCTGAATAAAAAAACCGGCGAAAAGCCAGGAAGATGTAAATAAGGCCATTTCGACTCTGTGGACGAAGATACCCTAACATTAGTTTGATGTGTGGCAATTCTTACCGAGGGTGTTGAGCAATCCTCTCTAAACTATTTCTGCGAGGCTATATAAAGTTCATGAGTATCAGCTAACTGCACAAATTTGTACTTAATAGCCCCCAATAAAGTACCTAATCTTGTATGACCCTCCATAAGGTGTAAGCCGCTCTCTCCAGGAATAATAAGCGAACGCTCAATAAACATCGGTGGTTCAGCCCATGTACCGAATTTAAGCCAATGGTTTGCAACCTCTTCACGGGCATCAATGCAAAACTTGCTGCCGCAGGCATTAAAGTCTTCTGAAATCTCGAGCATGTAATCAGGATATGTGGCATTTCTGCCAAACTTTGTAAACTCTGCTGTTTTCAATCTGACCAAATCCCACTTCAGTGATTTAAGATTTAGATGCCCATACAAGGTTTGAAATTCAGAATTATTAGATAACCCACAATAAATTTGCTTAAAAATTTGTTCTGGAGCTTCGATCCCATATTGCTCACGAAGGATGGCAATTCCTTCTTCTTCCTTATACAACGGGTCGGGACCAAAAACTTGAAATAAATCACGATAAAACATCATCAATTCCTATTGCTGATTAATACAAAAATCCCGTTCCTCAGCAGGCTTGCATATTTTAGGCATGATATCAAATTTACATGAAATATATGTATTTCAGTTCGGTTTTGCAAGACTTATATCCAAATTTGTCGCCTTTTGTTGTGAACGCGATCGTGTTACGGAGATAAGCGCATCACTATCAAGCCGTTTAAAGCTGTTACGCATTACTAACCAATGAGACATGTACGTCTCTGTCCAGGTAGATTTTGCCACGCCCATCAGTTCCGCCAACGTTTGGTACTCATACGTCTCACGTCTGGCCAGTTCCGCCTTCACATCCTGCGCAGCAAGCCAGATGAGCTGGTGCAACCGTGCTAAAGTCTTCTTCGCAACTCGCTTCCCTTCCAACTGCTGGCTGAATTTTTCCCAAGCCCATCGAGTTACAGTGACCTGATATTCCCAGCAGGTGTTTTCACTGTAATTCCACAATAGCCAGGCCTTATTATGTTCTTCGAGTGACAAAAGTGCACGGCGCCATGAGGAAGTGGAGTATTCTACGGGCTGCACAAGCGGAATTGCGCTTCCTTTCGCCAGTGATTGCTTACCAGCAATCGGTGGATTATTCAGCGTTATCATTTTTCCGGTCACTTCATCCCTGATACGCTGTTTTTTTCGGGGATAGTTTTTCGTATAGAGCTGGGCGTTCTCCAGCCATGCCTGCAACTGACCTTTCGTGGCGCCACTCAGATCTGCAGTCGCCACGATGAGCTGCTGTCGCACATATTCCAGATATTGTGTATTCATACGGTACCGCCCGTTATCTTCACGTAGTTTTTCAAAATCCGGTAATCGATCAGGATGGAACCCGGAAATGGTATAAGCACAACTGCTACCAGCGAGCACGGAGATGATCGGCAAAGTAGGATTCGAATGTCATGCTGCCTCCAGCTTTTTTAGCGCACGCAGATCCGCCAGTGCAGCGATCCTGATTTCTTTCAGCTCCTCAACCGTCCAACGTTGCGGAGTATTATTGCTCTCAAGTTCCAGCACCTCCGCCTCACCGTAACGCTCAACCTTCACGCCACGGCGCCGGTATCCCGCCACCAGCTCATCCGCCTCTTCGGTGGTACACACCGGATGCTGAAACCATGTCATTTTCATGCGAACTCCAGCAGATGCGCGGCCACATTTTCAACTTCCTCCAGAGAGGAAAATTTACGAAACAGAATCCAGTTCCACAGGACGTTCAGCACAGCTTTATAGACCTGTTGAAACTCGGTTTCGTCCATACTGGCGAACGCTATGGATTTCGCCCGGCGCCCGCGGCTGCCATCCGGATAAAAATGCTCGGTATAAAACCCGGCCTGAACGGTTACCCATTCCCGGAAGGCATCGAAAGATTTAAGAAGGGCGACGTCCCCGGTTCGCAGGGTAGCTACGTTATGGAGGTACTGTTCCGCCGCCTCGTTAAGGGCCGGGGTATATTCCTGGCCTGCGGAGTCGCAAAGAAAATTAACGAATCCGGAGATAAGTTTCTGTTCCCGCGATGTGACCGTGCCGCCCGTTGGCGTCCAGTAGTCGAAACCAAGCTGAAGGAGTTTAAAAAATCGTTTATGAAAGGCGTAGTTGCGGACACGCTTAAAATCGGCGTGTATCCACTCACCGATTTTTACTGAGCGCAGGAAATCCCCACTCTCCGGCGTCGCCGGGAGCAGAAGCCCTGATGAGGTTTGCTTGACCAGTTGTAAATGCGCCATCGTTCTCTCCGTTGGCGCAGTAGATTGGGAGTTCAGCCCGCTGACGAGTATAACAAAGGATGATTATTCATGATAACCGGCCCTGATAGTTAGCTCATTAATCAGGGTATCGCTCCCCATGATGTCATTTTGCAACAACGGCAGAAACCGGACATAGCGGCCATCCCGATACATCAACGACCTGTTGCAGTCAGGAAAAAAATCCATTTCAGCAATTACTGTCATGTCATCACGGCGAATAACAGCATATTTACAAGTGAATGTTTTATTTAATTTTTTCACGGTGTCTCCATAGATAACGAACTTGAGCATTTTTAAAGCATCTTCATTCTCATCATGAATATATAGGAGACTACTAATTATCATTATTAATAAATATGGCTATTTTTTTGACCACGTGCGATGACATTTTCTCTGTGTTCTATTTATAATCTTATAACTGGTTATTTTTTGACATGCTCATTTCCCGGACATTAAAAACCCGCCGGAGCGGGTTGAATGTGGGTGCATTGAGGATACCTGACACATCAGAGGTGGCGGGGATTTCTCCCCGCCGGGTCTCTTACTCCTCAGATTCGTAAGCCGTGAAGACAGCGACCTCCGTCTGGCCGGTTCGGATGCGTACCTCGCAGAGGTCTTTCCTCGTTACCAGCACCGCCATTACAACGGTGATACAGATGACGATCAGGGCGATTAACATCGCCTTTTGCTGCTTCATAGCCTGCTTCTCCTTGACCTTTCGGTCCGTAAGAGGCTAATCTACGTGTGTAGAGCATAGATGTGGCCTCAGTTTAATGTTAAGCGTCCTGCAAGACGCCGAATGTTAACTGGGGCTTTTCTCTGTCTGCCTTTCACGAATGCTCCAGGCAAACAGCCTCAAGCACCCGCAGCAATTGTACTCAACGCTCTGTGTTACGCCAGCTATTTGTCTGCCTCCATGCAACTGTTATGTATCATTTCGACGTTCATCACCTTGTACCCCATACCTTCAACAATCATTTCCGCCCGTAGCACATCCGCTGTAAATCCACTGACGGTCGTCGTCACGATAAAAAATCCCTCACTCACCGCCCGCAGTTGCGGCGCACGCAACAAAATTTCATCAACCAGATGGATATGTTTTCTCCACCAAAGGAAACCGCTGGTGATAACCAGACGGGACTCAGCTCCTCCTTCCTGGTATTCGATTTTCATGCAGATTTCGCCTCCCGGTAATGTCCCCGATAAAATGCCAGTACCCTTTGCATCGTCACGCTGTTCCGGCACTCCGTACAGATAACGTTTCTGGTCCGGTCGTAGGAACTCACCACACCTTCCGGCGTTTTCAGAAAGCGGGTAATCCTGGCATCTTCACGTTTCTGCTTCCAAAGCCGGAAAGCCCGTTCCGAAGGGAAAATACCGCTTCTCCCGGCCTGATACAGATCCCCACAACTTTCCGCCTTTTCCAGGTAGTGGCGGGCTGTAAAAATGGTTAACCCCGTTATCTTCCGCAGTTCTCCAAACGTCATCCGACCGTGGGTTCGTACCAGTTCCGTCAGGCGCTTCTGTATTTCAGCTTTCTGCGCCGGTGTGTAATTTCTGCTCATAAGTCCCCCCCCTGTTAAAGCCTTCCCGCCGCCTTACGCCGTCTGAATTCTTCCATCATCAGTTGTGCCGGGGTTGGCCCTGCCGGATGACGCGGCGCTGCCAGTTGACGGCGTACCGGCGGTATGCTGAAACCATTACCGACGTGTTTTGTCCACTTCGCCAGTAACCGTTCTGCAAGTCGTTTCAGTTCGCCTTCCGTCATCTGGTGCTCAACGCCCGTTCTGCGCATCTCGGTGCAGATGTGATACAGAACCGGCTGAGGCCACGGATATTTATCACTGCCGGAGTAGCGCCAGGACTCGTTACGCCAGTGACGATATTCCGCCAGCACCGCATCGGCTGTGAGACCAAACGCATTAGCTCCGCTTTCAGAAACCAGCGAAATAAACTCAGCCAGGTCCGGCGGCCATGTCTCAGCCGCCCGGCATCGCTCCATACACTGCTGACAAATCAGCCGGATTTGGCGCTCAGTCATCGCCCCAATCTGGGCCACCCACAGCTTCGAAGGTGCCGCGCCGTTCTTCTGCGTCCATCGGTTCGAATAAATTTCCCCCATGACTTCCCAGAGTCGCCAGGCCGTCTCCGTCGCTGGCGATCCCGTTTTCGCGTTCCCACTGCACGCGGGCTGCCCTGATTTGCTGTACTGCCCGCGATGCGGTGCTGTCTGGCTGGATTTCTGCATGGCTTTCTCCCCTGCTGGCTGGTTTCGCCTTTGCCCTGACGTGGTTTACGTGACGGGCGAATTTTTGTTCCCACTGGATTTGTGTGAACACCTTTCCCTCCGACGTCCAGTAATCCCTGAACGCGACAAGCTCCGTAGGTAAATACTCCGGCTCTGGTAACGCAACGCCCCACTGGGCGGCCCGTTGTCGGAAATCCAGCGAGGGATGCCAGTCATCCATCATTGAGAATTTCCCGATCGGCTCGTTCAGGCCTTCCCGGTATTCCGGTTCAGTCACGACAGGCTGTTCCATAATTCCAGGCTGACTAACCGGAGCACTCGCGCGCGCGTTATGTGTGGGGTTTAATTCTTTTAGATCTATATCTTTATTAGTTCCCTTTTTGTTGGCTTCCTGTTTAAACACCGAACCAACACCTGTTGAACATGTGTTACTTCCACTGGCAGCCTGCGTTTTCTTCCTGTTCCTTCTGGACTGAACAGATGCTTTTCCTGCTGCCGACTTTTTCGCCAGAACATCCCTGACCGCAGCGAGATCATTTTCGATACGCTCATGAACCCATTCAGTACCGTTATCAATGAAAAACTCTCTCAGGGACTCTTCCACAGCCCCCCAGCGTTCATTGCTAATCCGAGCAATTTTTGCCAGCCTGCTTTTCGGGATAGCTCTTCCGGTCTGCCAGTAATTGAACATCAACAGCAAATAGGCGCCATGTTCCTCGGCAGAAAGGTGCATGGTGTCCGCCAGATAATCAGCGATGTAAAGCTGCATGTATGGAAGTGCGGCCATAAAGCCTCTCTACGCTCTTTTCCGGGCGATAAAACATAAAAAATTACTCACTGGTCATGTCTCTGGTACTGCTGGCGATAACCGCTACGTAACGCCTGTAACGCATATATGGCCTCGTCACACTCCCGCTCAAAATCCGCCAGCGGCGCGCCAAGAAGTACCGCGCTTGCCACTGCGGTTTTTTTAAAAGCTGTGAAAGCAGGTATTCAATGCTCTGCCCTGCCGTTATTCGTTTATGCAGTTCCGGCGCACTTTTGCGGATCGCCTCCAGAATAGCGGGGGTCAGTGCAGAGAATTTCTCGCAGTGCTCCGCCGTTTCCCGTTTCCGCCAGCGCTGAAAAATGTTTATCCGGTTACGGCGCCATGCGTCGTAATCCACCGTTCCGTCGTCACGCTCGATACGGTGAACCGCTATTTCCGGTCGCGCCGGCTGCTCCAGGAATGCGCGGGTGATCAGCTGCGTGGCGGTTTCCTGGGTTATCTGTAGATATGCCAGCCATGACGATAACGCCTGACTGGCTGTTTCAGGGGTGATCATGGTTGTTCACCTTCGCTAATATGGTTCTGCTATCGTTCACATGAGGCGGGAAAACATCATCAAGAACACAGCGAGATCCCAGATGGTTAAGTGTGGCAACAATTTTTCGGCACTCCTCCAGTCCGGGTGTGCGAAAATTTGCTTCGTAGTTCGCCAGACGGCTCTGTATCCATCCCAGGTGAGTCGCAAACTGCCGTTGAGATAGCCCCAGTTGCTTTCTGTATGTTGAAATTTTGTTCATTTAAAACCTCCGCCAACAATTCTAAACACAATCTGTGTTGCATGGTCAAGTTGTTTTGTGTTTTGCGTAAATCACGCATCGTGATAAAAGGGAGCCATGAGAAAAGAAAATGAAAAAATTGCCGCCAGCCGGCTTAATGATGAGATCGCAATGCGCCTCAAGGGGCGCAGACAAAAGCTCGGCCTGTCTCAAGGTAAACTGGCTGAGATTTGTGGATGGACTCAGTCACGCATAGGAAACTATGAAGCAGGAAGTAGAAATGTTGGGGTGTATGATGCAGTTGTACTTGGTGAAGCACTAGGTATTTCCCCACCCGAACTTCTGTTTGGTGAAAAGGACTCCTCGCAGGCATGGCTAAGTGATCAACATAAAAAATTACTTGAGTTATTCAATCAGTTACCAAGCTCAGAGCAACAACGAATGATTGATCTCTTTGAGGTTCGTTTAAAAGAGATTGATGACTATGTTGAAACGTATCTAAGAAATCGCCTTAAAAACTCAACTCAACCACCAGAAAACTAACTTAAGACTTGACCTGAATAGTTTAAAACCTGCCACTGGCGGGTTTTTTATTGCCTCAAGCCCAGTGTAAATAGACCCATTTTAGTTCCATGC
>CWGO01000026.1_pt1 | contig 32650 bp, 26 predicted proteins | sample 682281 | NCBI WGS metagenome assembly CWGO01 (sample SAMEA3735799, study PRJEB9488) | human gut metagenome | biome: ENVO:mammalia-associated habitat; material: ENVO:feces | place: Malawi | collected 2009-02-27 | reverse complement strand
CGTTGGCGCGGGCGTTGTTGCTAAAGTTCTCGGCTAATCGCTGATAACATTTGACGCAATGCGCAATAAAAGGGCATCATTTGATGCCCTTTTTGCACGCTTTCACACCAGAACCTGGCTCATCAGTGATTTTATTTGTCATAATCATTGCTGAGACAGGCTCTGTAGAGGGCGTATAATCCGAAAGGCGAATAAGCGTTTCGATTTGGATTGCCTCGCGATTGCGGGGTGAAAATGTTTGTAGAATACTTCTGACAGGTTGGTTTATGAGTGCGAATACCGAAGCTCAAGGGAGCGGGCGCGGCCTGGAAGCGATGAAGTGGATAGTTGTTGCCATATTGCTGATCGTCGCAATCGTCGGCAACTACCTCTATCGCGACATGATGCTGCCGCTGCGTGCGCTGGCCGTAGTAATTCTGATTGCTGCAGCGGGTGGTGTCGCGCTGTTGACGACAAAAGGTAAAGCAACCGTTGCTTTTGCCCGTGAAGCGAGAACCGAAGTCCGTAAGGTCATTTGGCCGACTCGCCAGGAAACGCTGCACACCACGCTGATCGTCGCTGCGGTTACCGCAGTTATGTCACTGATCCTGTGGGGACTGGATGGTATTCTGGTTCGCCTGGTATCCTTTATCACTGGCCTGAGGTTCTGAGATGTCTGAAGCACCTAAAAAGCGCTGGTACGTCGTTCAGGCGTTTTCCGGTTTTGAAGGCCGCGTAGCCACATCGCTGCGCGAGCATATCAAATTACACAATATGGAAGAGCTGTTTGGCGAAGTCATGGTGCCGACTGAAGAAGTCGTTGAGATCCGTGGCGGCCAGCGTCGCAAAAGCGAACGCAAATTCTTCCCGGGTTACGTTCTGGTCCAGATGGTCATGAACGACGCAAGCTGGCACCTGGTGCGTAGCGTGCCGCGTGTGATGGGCTTTATCGGCGGTACCTCTGACCGTCCGGCGCCGATCAGCGACAAAGAAGTCGATGCGATCATGAACCGCCTGCAGCAGGTTGGCGATAAGCCGCGGCCGAAAACTCTGTTTGAACCGGGTGAAATGGTTCGTGTTAACGACGGTCCGTTCGCAGACTTTAACGGCGTTGTCGAAGAAGTCGATTATGAGAAGTCTCGCCTGAAAGTGTCTGTTTCTATCTTCGGTCGTGCGACCCCGGTAGAGCTGGACTTCAGCCAGGTTGAGAAAGCGTAAGGCTGCGATCAAAAAAGCAGCGATCTAATCGTTGCATAGGGCGCGAAATTGACATACAATTTCGCGCCTTTTGTTTTTATGGGCCTTATGCCCATAAAGCGATATTTATCACGGGGAGCTTCTTTGAAGCGATACTACCCAATTCGAGGAATTTAGAATGGCTAAGAAAGTACAAGCCTACGTCAAGCTGCAGGTTGCAGCTGGTATGGCGAACCCGAGTCCGCCGGTTGGTCCAGCACTGGGTCAGCAGGGTGTGAACATCATGGAATTCTGCAAAGCGTTCAACGCAAAAACGGATTCCATCGAAAAAGGTCTGCCGATTCCGGTTGTTATTACCGTTTACGCTGACCGTTCTTTCACCTTCGTTACCAAAACGCCTCCGGCAGCTGTTCTGCTGAAAAAAGCGGCTGGTATCAAGTCTGGTTCCGGCAAGCCGAACAAAGACAAAGTAGGTAAAATTTCCCGCGCTCAGCTGCAGGAAATCGCGCAGACCAAAGCTGCCGACATGACCGGTGCCGACATTGAAGCGATGACTCGCTCCATCGAAGGTACTGCACGTTCCATGGGCCTGGTAGTGGAGGACTAAGAAATGGCTAAACTGACCAAGCGTATGCGCGTGATCCGTGAAAAAGTTGATGCGACCAAACAGTACGACATCAACGAAGCTATTGCCCTGCTGAAAGAGCTGGCCACTGCTAAATTCAACGAAAGCGTTGACGTTGCCGTTAACCTCGGCATCGATGCTCGTAAATCTGACCAGAACGTTCGTGGCGCGACTGTACTGCCGCACGGTACTGGCCGTTCTGTTCGCGTTGCCGTATTTACCCAGGGCCCGAACGCTGAAGCAGCTAAAGCTGCTGGCGCTGAGCTGGTAGGTATGGAAGATCTGGCTGACCAGATCAAGAAAGGCGAAATGAACTTCGACGTTGTTATCGCATCCCCGGATGCAATGCGCGTTGTTGGCCAGCTGGGCCAGGTTCTGGGTCCGCGCGGCCTGATGCCAAACCCGAAAGTCGGTACCGTAACTCCGAACGTTGCTGAAGCGGTTAAGAACGCTAAAGCAGGTCAGGTTCGTTACCGTAACGATAAAAACGGCATCATCCACACCACCATCGGTAAAGTGGACTTTGACGCTGACAAACTGAAAGAAAACCTGGAAGCTCTGCTGGTTGCGCTGAAAAAAGCAAAACCGAGCCAGGCGAAAGGCGTGTACATCAAGAAAGTTAGCATCTCCACCACCATGGGTGCTGGCGTTGCCGTTGATCAGGCTGGTCTGAGCGCATCTGCGAACTAAGATTAGTCTTTACGTGGGCGGTGATTTTGTCTACAATCTTACCCCCACGTATTCTGCTAGTTGCAGACGTATATCCGAGATATTCGGGTTGTGGCAAGGCGGCAATTGAGTGAGTCGCCAGGAGCATAGCTAACTATGTGACTGGTGCGAACGAAGGAAGCCAACGCCGCCACAAGCTGAATAGCGACGGATAGAAAAGATTTGTTCGTTGGAGCCTGGCCTATCCAGGCCTCCGTCGAAGACCGCAGGCGTCTCGCAAGAGGCTTAATCCCCTGCGTAGACGGTGACAGAACGCTAAGATTATTTTTGATACTCTGGCTTGTTTCTGCTCACCGTATTAAGACGCTCTTCTCGTTGAGATGAGTGAAGTGAGTTCCGGAACATGAGTTCCGGCAAACATCCAGGAGCAAAGCTAATGGCTTTAAATCTTCAAGACAAACAAGCGATTGTTGCTGAAGTCAGCGAAGTAGCCAAAGGCGCGCTGTCTGCAGTAGTTGCGGATTCCCGTGGCGTAACTGTAGATAAAATGACTGAACTGCGTAAAGCAGGTCGTGAAGCTGGCGTATACATGCGTGTTGTTCGTAACACCCTGCTGCGCCGCGTCGTTGAAGGTACTCAGTTCGAGTGCCTGAAAGACACGTTTGTTGGTCCGACCCTGATTGCATACTCTATGGAACACCCGGGCGCTGCTGCTCGTCTGTTCAAAGAGTTCGCGAAAGCGAATGCAAAATTTGAGGTCAAAGCTGCAGCCTTTGAAGGTGAGCTGATCCCGGCGTCTCAGATCGACCGCCTGGCAACTCTGCCGACCTACGAAGAAGCAATTGCACGCCTGATGGCAACCATGAAAGAAGCTTCGGCTGGCAAACTGGTTCGCACACTGGCTGCTGTACGCGATGCAAAAGAAGCTGCGTAATCGCAGTTGTCTTTATCAAGCATTTGCTTACGTATAAACTTATTCTGATATTCAGGAACAATTTAAATGTCTATCACTAAAGATCAAATCATTGAAGCAGTATCCGCTATGTCCGTAATGGACGTTGTAGAACTGATTTCTGCAATGGAAGAAAAATTCGGTGTTTCCGCTGCTGCTGCTGTAGCTGTAGCTGCTGGCCCGGCTGAAGCTGCTGAAGAAAAAACTGAATTCGACGTAATTCTGAAAGCTGCTGGCGCTAACAAAGTTGCTGTTATCAAAGCAGTACGTGGCGCAACTGGCCTGGGTCTGAAAGAAGCTAAAGACCTGGTAGAATCTGCTCCGGCCGCTCTGAAAGAAGGCGTGAGCAAAGATGACGCTGAAGCACTGAAAAAATCTCTGGAAGAAGCTGGCGCTGAAGTTGAAGTTAAATAAGCCAACCCTTCCGGTTGCAGCCTGAGAAATCAGGCTGATGGCTGGTGACTTTTTAGTCACCAGCCTTTTTGCGCTGTAAGGCGCCAGTAGCGTTTCACACTGTTTGACTACTGCTGTGCCTTTCAATGCTTGTTTCTATCGACGACTTAATATACTGCGACAGAGCGTACGTTCTGTGTAAATCGCAATGAAATGGTTTAAGCGTGATAGCAACAGGCATTGCGGAAAGTATCCATTTTCCGGTCAACAAAATAGTGTTGCACAAACTGTCCCCCGCAGGACAGATGGGTCGACTTGTCAGCGAGCTGAGGAACCCTATGGTTTACTCCTATACCGAGAAAAAACGTATTCGTAAGGATTTTGGTAAACGTCCACAAGTTCTGGATGTACCTTATCTCCTTTCTATCCAGCTTGACTCGTTTCAGAAGTTTATCGAGCAAGATCCTGAAGGGCAGTACGGCCTGGAAGCAGCCTTCCGTTCCGTGTTCCCGATTCAGAGCTACAGCGGTAATTCCGAGCTGCAGTACGTCAGCTACCGCCTTGGCGAACCGGTGTTTGACGTTCAGGAATGTCAGATCCGTGGCGTGACCTATTCCGCACCGCTGCGCGTAAAACTGCGTCTGGTGATCTACGAGCGCGAAGCGCCGGAAGGCACCGTTAAAGACATTAAAGAACAAGAAGTCTACATGGGCGAAATTCCGCTCATGACCGACAACGGTACCTTTGTTATCAACGGTACTGAGCGTGTTATTGTTTCTCAGCTGCACCGTAGTCCGGGCGTCTTCTTTGACTCCGACAAAGGTAAAACCCACTCTTCGGGTAAAGTGCTGTATAACGCGCGCATCATTCCTTACCGTGGTTCCTGGCTGGACTTCGAATTCGATCCGAAGGACAACCTGTTCGTGCGTATCGACCGTCGCCGTAAACTGCCTGCGACCATCATCCTGCGTGCGCTGAACTACACCACTGAGCAGATCCTTGACCTGTTCTTTGAGAAAGTGGTCTTCGAAATTCGCGACAACAAGCTGCAGATGGAGCTGATTCCAGAACGTCTGCGCGGCGAAACCGCGTCGTTCGATATCGAAGCTAACGGCAAAGTGTACGTTGAAAAAGGCCGTCGCATTACCGCGCGTCACATCCGTCAGCTGGAAAAAGACGATATCAAGCATATCGAAGTTCCGGTTGAGTACATCGCAGGTAAAGTCGTCTCTAAAGACTACGTTGACGAATCTACTGGCGAGCTGATCTGCGCGGCGAACATGGAGCTGAGCCTGGATCTGCTGGCTAAGCTGAGCCAGTCCGGCCACAAGCGTATCGAAACGCTGTTTACCAACGATCTGGACCACGGCCCGTACATTTCTGAAACGGTACGCGTCGACCCAACTAACGATCGTCTGAGCGCGCTGGTAGAAATCTACCGCATGATGCGCCCTGGTGAGCCGCCGACTCGCGAAGCGGCTGAAAGCCTGTTCGAGAACCTGTTCTTCTCCGAAGACCGCTATGACCTGTCTGCGGTGGGTCGTATGAAGTTCAACCGTTCTCTGCTGCGCGACGAAATCGAAGGTTCCGGTATCCTGAGCAAAGACGACATCATTGATGTCATGAAGAAGCTCATCGATATCCGTAACGGTAAAGGCGAAGTGGATGATATCGACCACCTCGGCAACCGTCGTATCCGTTCCGTCGGCGAAATGGCGGAAAACCAGTTCCGCGTTGGCCTGGTGCGTGTAGAGCGTGCGGTGAAAGAGCGTCTGTCTCTGGGCGATCTGGATACCCTGATGCCTCAGGATATGATCAACGCCAAGCCGATTTCCGCCGCAGTGAAAGAGTTCTTTGGTTCCAGCCAGCTGTCTCAGTTTATGGACCAGAACAACCCGCTGTCTGAGATTACGCACAAACGTCGTATCTCCGCACTCGGCCCAGGCGGTCTGACCCGCGAACGCGCAGGCTTCGAAGTTCGAGACGTACACCCGACGCACTACGGTCGCGTATGTCCTATCGAAACGCCGGAAGGTCCGAACATCGGTCTGATCAACTCCCTGTCCGTGTACGCACAGACTAACGAATATGGCTTCCTTGAGACGCCGTACCGTCGTGTGGTTGATGGCGTGGTCACTGACGAAATTCATTACCTGTCTGCTATCGAAGAAGGCAACTACGTTATCGCTCAGGCGAACTCCAACCTGGATGACGAAGGCCACTTTGTAGAAGATCTGGTGACCTGCCGTAGCAAAGGCGAATCCAGCTTGTTCAGCCGCGACCAGGTTGACTACATGGACGTTTCCACCCAGCAGGTGGTCTCCGTCGGTGCGTCCCTGATCCCGTTCCTGGAACACGATGACGCCAACCGTGCATTGATGGGTGCGAACATGCAACGTCAAGCGGTTCCGACTCTGCGCGCTGACAAGCCGCTGGTGGGTACCGGTATGGAACGTGCTGTCGCCGTCGACTCCGGTGTTACTGCAGTAGCTAAACGTGGCGGTACTGTTCAGTACGTGGATGCGTCCCGTATCGTTATCAAAGTTAACGAAGACGAGATGTACCCGGGTGAAGCAGGTATCGACATCTATAACCTGACCAAATACACCCGTTCTAACCAGAACACCTGTATCAACCAGATGCCATGTGTGTCTCTGGGCGAGCCGGTTGAGCGCGGCGACGTGCTGGCAGACGGTCCGTCCACCGACCTCGGTGAACTGGCGCTCGGTCAGAACATGCGCGTGGCGTTCATGCCGTGGAACGGCTACAACTTCGAAGACTCCATCCTCGTTTCCGAGCGTGTTGTCCAGGAAGACCGTTTCACCACCATCCACATTCAGGAACTGGCGTGCGTGTCCCGTGACACCAAGCTGGGGCCGGAAGAGATCACCGCTGATATCCCGAACGTGGGTGAAGCTGCGCTCTCCAAACTGGATGAATCCGGTATCGTTTACATCGGCGCGGAAGTGACCGGCGGTGACATTCTGGTCGGTAAGGTGACGCCGAAAGGTGAAACCCAGCTGACGCCGGAAGAGAAACTGCTGCGTGCGATCTTCGGTGAGAAAGCGTCTGACGTTAAAGACTCTTCTCTGCGCGTACCTAACGGTGTCTCCGGTACGGTTATCGACGTTCAGGTCTTTACTCGCGATGGCGTAGAAAAAGACAAACGTGCTCTGGAAATCGAAGAGATGCAGCTCAAGCAGGCGAAAAAAGACCTGTCTGAAGAACTGCAGATCCTCGAAGCGGGCCTGTTTAGCCGTATCCGTGCGGTGCTGGTGTCCGGCGGCGTTGAAGCTGAGAAGCTCGACAAACTGCCGCGCGACCGCTGGCTGGAACTCGGTCTGACCGACGAAGAGAAACAAAATCAGCTGGAACAACTGGCTGAGCAGTATGACGAACTGAAACACGAGTTCGAGAAAAAACTTGAAGCGAAGCGCCGTAAAATCACCCAGGGCGACGATCTGGCGCCGGGCGTGCTGAAGATCGTGAAGGTCTATCTGGCCGTTAAACGCCGTATCCAGCCGGGTGATAAGATGGCAGGTCGTCACGGTAACAAGGGTGTTATCTCTAAGATCAACCCGATCGAAGACATGCCTTACGATGAAAACGGCACGCCGGTCGACATCGTACTGAACCCGCTGGGCGTACCGTCTCGTATGAACATCGGTCAGATTCTGGAAACCCACCTGGGTATGGCTGCGAAAGGTATTGGCGACAAGATTAACGCCATGCTGAAACAGCAGCAGGAAGTCGCGAAACTGCGCGAATTCATCCAGCGTGCCTACGATCTGGGCGCCGACGTTCGTCAGAAAGTCGACCTGAGCACCTTCAGCGATGATGAAGTGCTGCGTCTGGCAGAAAACCTGCGTAAAGGTATGCCGATTGCCACACCAGTGTTTGACGGTGCGAAAGAAGCGGAAATCAAAGAGCTGCTGAAACTGGGCGACCTGCCGACCTCCGGTCAGATCACCCTGTTCGATGGCCGTACGGGTGAACAGTTCGAACGTCCGGTAACCGTCGGTTACATGTACATGCTGAAACTGAACCACCTGGTTGATGACAAGATGCATGCGCGTTCTACCGGTTCTTACAGCCTGGTTACTCAGCAGCCGCTGGGTGGTAAGGCGCAGTTCGGTGGTCAGCGCTTCGGGGAGATGGAAGTGTGGGCGCTGGAAGCTTACGGCGCCGCCTACACCCTGCAGGAAATGCTCACCGTTAAGTCTGATGACGTGAATGGTCGTACCAAGATGTATAAGAACATCGTGGACGGCAACCATCAGATGGAACCGGGTATGCCGGAATCCTTCAACGTTCTGTTGAAAGAGATCCGCTCGCTGGGCATCAACATCGAACTGGAAGACGAGTAATTCTCGCTCAAACAGGTCACTGGTGTCGGGGTAAAACCCGACACCAGATTGTGCTAACTCCGACGGGAGCAAATCCGTGAAAGATTTATTAAAGTTTCTGAAAGCGCAGACTAAAACCGAAGAGTTTGATGCGATCAAAATTGCTCTGGCTTCGCCAGACATGATCCGTTCATGGTCTTTCGGTGAAGTTAAAAAGCCGGAAACCATCAACTACCGTACGTTCAAACCTGAGCGTGACGGCCTTTTCTGCGCCCGTATCTTTGGGCCGGTAAAAGACTACGAGTGCCTGTGCGGTAAGTACAAGCGCCTGAAACACCGTGGTGTTATTTGTGAGAAGTGCGGCGTTGAAGTGACCCAGACTAAAGTACGCCGTGAGCGTATGGGCCACATCGAGCTGGCGTCTCCGACTGCTCACATCTGGTTCCTGAAATCGCTGCCGTCCCGTATCGGTCTGCTGCTCGATATGCCGCTGCGTGATATCGAACGCGTACTGTACTTCGAATCTTATGTGGTTATCGAAGGCGGTATGACCAACCTGGAACGTCAACAGATCCTGACTGAAGAGCAGTATCTGGACGCGCTGGAAGAGTTCGGTGACGAATTCGACGCGAAGATGGGTGCGGAAGCTATCCAGGCCCTGCTGAAGAGCATGGATCTGGAGCAAGAGTGTGAAACTCTGCGCGAAGAGCTGAACGAAACCAACTCCGAAACCAAGCGTAAAAAGCTGACCAAGCGTATCAAACTGCTGGAAGCCTTCGTTCAGTCTGGCAACAAGCCAGAGTGGATGATCCTGACCGTTCTGCCGGTTCTGCCGCCAGATCTGCGTCCGCTGGTTCCGCTGGATGGTGGTCGTTTCGCCACGTCAGATCTGAACGATCTGTATCGTCGCGTCATTAACCGTAACAACCGTCTGAAGCGTCTGCTGGATCTGGCTGCGCCGGACATCATCGTACGTAACGAAAAACGTATGCTGCAGGAAGCGGTTGACGCCCTGCTGGATAACGGTCGTCGCGGTCGTGCGATCACCGGTTCTAACAAACGTCCTCTGAAATCTTTGGCCGACATGATCAAAGGTAAACAAGGTCGTTTCCGTCAGAACCTGCTCGGTAAGCGTGTTGACTACTCCGGTCGTTCTGTAATCACCGTAGGTCCATACCTGCGTCTGCACCAGTGCGGTCTGCCGAAGAAAATGGCCCTGGAGCTGTTCAAACCGTTCATCTACGGCAAGCTGGAACTGCGAGGACTCGCCACCACCATCAAAGCCGCGAAGAAAATGGTTGAGCGCGAAGAAGCTGTCGTTTGGGATATCCTGGACGAAGTGATCCGCGAACACCCGGTACTGCTGAACCGTGCGCCGACTCTGCACCGTCTGGGTATCCAGGCATTTGAACCGGTACTGATCGAAGGTAAAGCTATCCAGCTGCACCCGCTGGTGTGTGCGGCCTATAACGCCGACTTCGATGGTGACCAGATGGCTGTTCACGTACCGCTGACGCTGGAAGCCCAGCTTGAAGCGCGTGCGCTGATGATGTCTACCAACAACATCCTGTCTCCGGCGAACGGCGAACCTATCATCGTTCCGTCTCAGGACGTGGTACTGGGTCTGTACTACATGACCCGTGACTGTGTTAACGCCAAAGGCGAAGGCATGGTGCTGACTGGCCCGAAAGAAGCTGAGCGTATCTATCGCGCAGGTCTGGCCTCTCTGCATGCGCGCGTTAAAGTGCGTATCACTGAATATGAAAAAGATGAAAACGGCGAATTCGTTGCGCACACCAGCCTGAAAGACACGACCGTTGGTCGCGCCATTCTGTGGATGATCGTACCGAAAGGTCTGCCTTTCTCCATCGTCAACCAGGCGCTGGGCAAGAAAGCGATCTCCAAAATGCTGAACACTTGCTACCGTATTCTGGGCCTGAAACCGACCGTTATTTTTGCGGACCAGACGATGTACACCGGCTTTGCTTATGCAGCGCGTTCAGGTGCGTCCGTTGGTATTGATGACATGGTCATCCCGGAGAAAAAACACGAGATCATCTCTGAGGCGGAAGCTGAAGTTGCTGAGATCCAGGAGCAGTTCCAGTCTGGTCTGGTAACCGCTGGCGAACGCTATAACAAAGTTATCGATATCTGGGCTGCGGCGAACGATCGTGTATCTAAAGCGATGATGGATAACCTGCAAACTGAAACCGTGATTAACCGTGACGGCCAGGAAGAGCAGCAGGTCTCCTTCAACAGCATCTACATGATGGCCGACTCCGGTGCGCGTGGTTCTGCGGCACAGATTCGTCAGCTTGCTGGTATGCGTGGTCTGATGGCGAAGCCGGATGGCTCCATCATCGAAACGCCAATCACCGCGAACTTCCGTGAAGGTCTGAACGTACTCCAGTACTTCATCTCCACCCACGGTGCGCGTAAAGGTTTGGCGGATACCGCACTGAAAACCGCGAACTCCGGTTATCTGACCCGTCGTCTGGTTGACGTCGCGCAGGATCTGGTGGTGACCGAAGATGACTGTGGTACGCACGAAGGTATCCTGATGACCCCGGTTATCGAGGGTGGCGACGTGAAAGAGCCGCTGCGTGACCGCGTTCTGGGTCGTGTGACGGCGGAAGATGTGCTGAAACCGGGTACCGCGGACATTCTGGTTCCACGCAACACGCTGCTGCACGAACAGTGGTGTGACCTGCTGGAAGCAAACTCCGTTGACGCCGTTAAAGTGCGTTCTGTTGTATCCTGCGACACCGACTTTGGTGTATGTGCGCACTGCTATGGTCGTGACCTGGCGCGTGGCCACATCATCAACAAAGGTGAAGCTATCGGCGTTATCGCGGCACAGTCCATCGGTGAACCGGGTACACAGCTGACGATGCGTACGTTCCACATCGGTGGTGCGGCATCGCGTGCGGCTGCTGAATCCAGCATCCAGGTTAAGAACAAAGGTAGCATCAAGCTCAGCAACGTGAAGTCGGTTGTGAACTCCAGCGGTAAACTGGTTATCACTTCCCGTAACACCGAACTGAAGCTGATCGACGAATTCGGTCGTACCAAAGAGAGCTATAAAGTGCCTTATGGCGCTGTCATGGCGAAAGGTGATGGCGAGCAGGTTGCCGGCGGCGAAACCGTGGCAAACTGGGACCCGCACACCATGCCGGTTATCACTGAAGTGAGTGGTTTCATCCGCTTCACTGACATGATCGACGGTCAGACCATTACGCGTCAGACCGACGAACTGACCGGTTTGTCTTCGCTGGTGGTTCTGGATTCGGCTGAACGTACTACCGGTGGTAAAGATCTGCGTCCGGCGCTGAAAATCGTTGATGCTCAGGGTAATGACGTTCTGATCCCGGGTACCGATATGCCTGCGCAGTACTTCCTGCCGGGTAAAGCGATTGTACAGCTGGAAGATGGCGTACAGATCAGTTCTGGTGACACCCTGGCGCGTATTCCGCAGGAATCCGGCGGTACCAAGGATATCACCGGTGGTCTGCCGCGCGTTGCCGACCTGTTCGAAGCGCGTCGTCCGAAAGAACCGGCAATCCTTGCTGAAATCGCAGGTATCGTTTCCTTCGGTAAAGAAACCAAAGGCAAACGTCGTCTGGTGATTACGCCGGTTGATGGTAGTGACCCGTACGAAGAGATGATTCCGAAATGGCGTCAGCTCAACGTGTTCGAAGGTGAACGTGTAGAACGTGGTGATGTGATTTCCGATGGTCCGGAAGCGCCGCACGACATTCTGCGTCTGCGTGGCGTTCATGCTGTGACGCGTTACATCGTTAACGAAGTCCAGGATGTATACCGTCTGCAGGGCGTTAAGATTAACGATAAACACATCGAAGTTATCGTTCGTCAGATGCTGCGTAAAGCTACCATCGAAAGCGCCGGTAGTTCCGACTTCCTGGAAGGCGAACAGGTTGAATACTCTCGCGTCAAGATCGCTAACCGCGAGCTGGAAGCGAATGGCAAAGTGGGGGCTACCTTCTCCCGCGATCTGCTGGGTATCACCAAAGCGTCTCTGGCAACCGAATCGTTCATCTCTGCCGCATCGTTCCAGGAGACCACGCGTGTCCTGACCGAAGCAGCCGTTGCGGGTAAACGCGACGAACTGCGCGGCCTGAAAGAGAACGTTATCGTGGGTCGTCTGATTCCGGCCGGTACCGGTTATGCGTACCACCAGGATCGTATGCGCCGTCGCGCCGCGGGCGAGCAGCCAGCAACACCGCAGGTCACTGCGGAAGATGCATCTGCAAGCCTGGCAGAACTGCTGAACGCAGGTCTGGGCGGTTCTGATAACGAGTAATCGTTAAATGGTGGAGGGGCATTTATCCCTCCACCAGCATTGTGCTGGAGCTTGTACATCAAGTTGTTACAGGGAAGGGGAAATGCCAGCAATCATTTCATTATTTTATTTAGTGTTTGGTTTTTTTTTATTTACAAGAAAAATTAGGATCTCAAAACTTCTCTCTGGGTTTTTATTGTTTTTATCATTGAATATATTGCAACATAACCCTCTGCTGATATTTATCTATTGTCTTTTTATTATCATTGCCACTATTATTATTGGCAGAATAAATACCAGCAAAGCCAAAAAAGAAGTTTTTTATTTTTCAATGCCATGCTGGCTTTTGATTTTATCTGTAATTATAAATTTAATGAATAAATGAATTATTTTTTCATGTCTCTTGTTTCTCGCATTATTTGTAAAAACTCATTATCACTGGTTATATGAATAAATTGCCCAGTTTTTGCATTATATTTTGCCATCGCGCAGGGAAGACTATTACCGCCGTTAGCCATAACAAATTTTGCTTTTGTATTACGATAAAGATTGACGCCAGGAATGGGGTCCTGACCGAATGTATAAGGCGTTGGGACACTTACATTATGTTTTTCTGAGAACCACTTTGGTAACTTCCCACCAAAACCATCAATCGGGGTGATGAATGTAGAAAATCCACAATACTCAAAATTGAAAGTTTTTTTACCATTGGGTTTGGTTTTTTCTGTAACATTGAGTCCAAATGCGACTTTAAATTTATCCCATAAATCTAAGTTATTAAAGTCTATTGGCTCGCCATTATAAAATGCCTGCTGTTCATACATTAAATGATAAACCTGTTTTATTGATTGTTTACACGGGATATTTTAAATTATTAAATGGAGTATTTAATTCCATTAAGGTCTTTGTTTGCTCTTATTACAGGAATTATAAATATGATGCCATTTCTGGAATAAAAATAAAGTTAATAAATTATTTATTTAATTGCTCACTAGTAAGATATTTATGTATCCATCGGTTAATGCTTAGTTTAACATCTTTTAGCTGACAGCGATTGCAACGCTAAAAAACATGTGCTAATAATCATCATGTAAAATATGTAATGAAGTAAGTATGGAGCATTTAATTGTTATGATCCCACCATTAAATAGATATGTTCCCGCGCTTTCAAAAAATGAATTGGTTAAAACTGTTACCGACAGGGACATTCAGTTTACAAGTTTTAATGGAAAAGATTATCCCTTGTGCTTTTTAGATGAGAAAACCCCTCTTCTTTTCCAGTGGTTTGAGCGGAATCCTGCTCGCTTTGGGAAAAATGATATACCTATAATTAACACAGAGAAAAACCCCTACCTTAACAATATCATTAAAGCAGCAACAATTGAAAAAGAACGTCTTATAGGTATTTTTGTAGATGGTGATTTTTTTCCGGGACAAAAGGATGCTTTTTCAAAACTTGAGTATGACTATGAAAACATAAAAGTCATATATAGAAATGATATTGACTTTAGCATGTACGATAAAAAATTATCAGAAATTTATATGGAAAATATTTCTAAGCAAGAGTCCATGCCAGAAGAAAAAAGGGATTGTCATTTACTGCAGCTATTGAAAAAAGAATTGAGTGATATTCAAGAGGGAAATGATTCATTAATTAAATCTTACTTACTGGATAAAGGCCATGGATGGTTTGATTTTTACAGGAATATGGCTATGTTAAAGGCTGGTCAGTTATTTTTGGAGGCGGATAAGGTTGGGTGTTATGATTTATCAACAAATAGTGGGTGTATATATCTCGATGCTGATATGATTATCACGGAAAAATTGGGGGGTATATATATTCCGGATGGAATCGCTGTTCATGTAGAAAGGATAGATGGCCGTGCTTCTATGGAAAACGGGATAATAGCTGTTGATCGCAATAACCACCCGGCTTTACTTGCTGGATTAGAAATAATGCATACTAAATTTGATGCTGATCCCTATTCTGATGGTGTATGTAATGGAATTAGAAAACATTTTAATTATTCTTTAAATGAAGATTATAATTCTTTTTGCGATTTTATTGAGTTTAAGCATGATAACATTATAATGAATACCAGTCAGTTTACGCAAAGTTCATGGGCGAGGCATGTGCAGTAGCGGAAATGACAATAATCATGCTATTGAATACATAAAATATTGGCATGAACTATCAAATTTCTGCGAAAAAATATTTGTTGCTCAGTTTTCTCTACTACAACGCCACTTTAAAATCGCAGTGCTGTTCAGAACGGAGATATACGGCATTCCTTGTGAAATATGGGAGTAAGAAGAGCTTAAATAATTTAATTGGTTATTTAATAACCAATTAAATTTATACAGATATCTGTCAGATTACATCTGGCTTAAATTTTTGTCAGCCCAGATGCGTTTTCCATCAAGTAACGTTACCATCGGCGTCCGGCCGCAACACATTTTTCCCTGATGGGTTCGCCCCTGATTCCCGTTGTTCTGGGGCATCATTTTATGGACAAAAACGATCAGCAGACACGGTTGGAAGAGGGGTCGCCAGCGAAATTACAGTCAGGAACGCTGCCCGAAAACTTAAAGTTCACCGCTATTTCGATAATCCAGTGGCCAGCCCTCGGTCGTCAGTTACTGATGAAGGGGAGAAGGCTGGGCAAAAATGAGGAAGGGATATTTTGCCCTGGCCAGCTTCCATTGCTGACGATGACAAAATAAAAAAACGGGAGGCCGATAACAATCTCCCGTTTTTCACATTACGTACTCGCTCGTGAAATATTAATGCGTTTACATACGGGTTCACCGCATTTGCGAAGCGCGCCCCAGCCAACTGTCCCAGTCTTTCCATACGGGCTGTAACCCTTGCGCGCTTAACGCGCTTGCAACGACTTCTGGCCGACGGGCATCGTGGGGAGAAAACTGCTCCAGTTCCGGATGATCGTCAGCGTAGCCACCGGGCTGGGTTTTCGAGAAGGCGCTGACGTTATTGATCGCCAGCGGGATCACGTTATCGCGGAACCACGGCGATTCGCGGGTGGAGAGTGATAATTCAATTTCCGGCGCCAATAACCGGAAAGCGCAAATCGTTTGCACCAGTTGCTTTTCATCCATCACAGATGCGGGTTCCACACCGCCAGTACACGGACGCAGACGCGGGAAGGAAACAGAATAGCGACTCTGCCAGTAGTGTTTCTGCATCCACAACAGATGCTCCGCCACCATATAGCAATCCACCCGCCAGTTGTCCGACAGACCAATTAGCGCGCCAAGACCGATTTTGTCGATACCTGCCCGGCCTAACCGATCCGGCGTTTCCAGCCGCCAGAAAAAGTCCTGTTTCTTTCCCTTCAGGTGATGCTGTGCATAGATTGCCTCATGGTAAGTTTCCTGATAAACCATCACGCCATCGATCCCCAGCGTTTTGAGCTCCGCATAGTTTTCTTGCGACAAGGGCTGGACTTCCATCTGTAATGATGAAAATTGACGGCGGATAGCCGGTAAATGGCGGCGAAAATAGTTCATTCCTACTTTGGCCTGATGTTCGCCAGTCACCAGCAACAGATGCTCAAAGCCCAGTTTACGGATAGCATCGCACTCCCTTTCAATATCCACCTCATCCAGCGTTTTACGCTTAATGCGGTTGCTCATCGAAAAACCGCAGTAGGTACAGTCATTGGCGCAGAGGTTTGAGAGATAAAGCGGCACGTAGAAACTGACGGTGTTGCCAAAGCGTTGTCGGGTCAGCCTTTGTGCCCGCTGCGCCATCGGTTCCAGATAATTGGCGGCGGCGGGGGAGAGCAACGCCATCAAATCGTCCCGGCTAAGATGTGCGGCGTTCAGCGCGCGCTCCACGTCGGCGGCAGTTTTACCGTTGATGCGCAGGCGAATATCGTCCCACTCCAGTTGCCGCCAACGGTCGCTGAAGGTTTTCATGCTAACGCCTCCAGAAACCCGGTGAGCGGGCTGGTGGCGCTGGCCTGCGAACTTTTGCTTCCTGGCACCGCCTGACGCGCCAGTACTCCCGCTTCTACAGCCAGGCGGAAAGCGGTTGCCATCATCACCGGATCGTCCGCCACGGCAATCGCCGTGTTAACCAGCACCGCATCAGCGCCCATTTCCAGCGCTTGAGCGGCATGGCTGGGCACGCCGATCCCGGCGTCGACCACCACCGGTACGGTGGACTGCTGGATAATAATCTCCAGCATCGCTTTGGTTTCCAGCCCTTGATTCGAACCGATAGGCGCGCCAAGCGGCATCACCGCCGCGCAGCCGACCTCTTCCAGCCGCTTGCACAACACCGGATCCGCGCCGCAGTAGGGCAGCACCACAAAACCCTGCTTCACCAGCGCCTCGGCGGCTTTTAGCGTTTCGATCGGGTCCGGCAATAGCCAGCGGGCATCCGGGTGGATTTCTAATTTCAACCAGTTTGTGCCCAGCGCTTCACGCGCCAGCTGGGCGGCGAAGATCGCCTCTTCGGCAGTTTTCGCCCCGGAGGTATTGGGCAGCAGCGTGACGCCCACTTCAATCAGCGGCGCCAGAATCGCATCGTTGTGCTGGCGCAGGTCCACGCGCTTCATCGCCAGCGTCACCAACTGGCTGCCGGAGGCGCGAATCGCCTCGACCATCAGCTGCGACGAAGCAAATTTTCCGGTGCCGGTGAACAGATGTGAATCAAACGTTTTGTCGGCAATACGTAGCATATCAACCCCCTGCAATAATCTGAAAAAGCAGGATCTGGTCGCCTTCCTGCACGATTTGCTGTTCCCACTGCTCGCGCGGCAGGATCTGCTGATTGAGCGCCAGCGCCGCGCCCGGTTGAAGCTGATTAAGCGTAGCGAGCAGGCTGCTGACGGTTTGCCCTTCGGCGCACTGCATCGGCTCGTCATTGAACTGAATTTGCATGTCGCCCTCCGCATACCGGACAGCCGCTGGCACGACGCAGCGCCAGGCTGCGCCACTGGCTGGTTTTACCGTCAAACAGGCGTAGCTCTCCGCTGGGCGTCTCAATACCGCTGAGTAATTTAATCGCCTCCAGCGCCTGCAAGGTGCCCATCACGCCAACAACCGGTCCGACGATACCGGCGGTACGGCAGTTGCGTTCAGGCTCGACATCGTCCGGCCACAGGCAGCGGTAACAGCCTTGTTCCCACGGTGGTGTGAGGACCATTAGCTGGCCACCGAAGCCGACGGCGCTGGCGGAAATTAACGGAGTGTTGAGCGCCACGCAGGCGGCGTTAATTTCCTGGCGCGTGGCCATGTTATCGGTACAGTCGAGCACCACGTCGGCGCGTGCTACCGCGTTTTTAAGCACATCGCCAGTCAGACGTTGTTGCAATACGATCAGCTCGCTACCGGGGTTGAGCTGCGCCAGCCGTAGCTTTGCCGCCTGCGCCTTCGGGTGGGCGATATCATCGGTGGTGAACAGAATTTGCCGCTGGAGATTGCTCAAGTGAACATCGTCATCATCCGCCAGCGTCAGTGTGCCGATGCCTGCTCCCGCCAGATACAGCGCGGCAGGCGAACCCAATCCGCCTAAGCCGACAATCAATACATGGCTATTGAGCAGCTTTTGCTGGCCTTCAATGGCGATATCACCGAGCAGGATTTGCCGACTGTAGCGCATAAAATCGCGGTCATTCATCGCCCACTCCCGCGATTGCCAGTAACTGCGCGGTAGCGGCGCGCCAGTCGGCAGCCTGAGTAATGGCGCTGACCACGGCAATACTGCCGACGCCGGTCGCCAGTACCGCCGGAGCGCGTTCAAGGCTGATGCCGCCGATCGCGACGGTCGGGTAATCCGCCAGACGTTCAATATGACTGGCCAGCTGCGCCAGCCCCTGCGGGGCGGAAGGCATCTGCTTGGTTTGCGTGGGGAAGACATGACCCAGCGCGATATAAGAAGGCTTAGCGGCGAGTGCGACGTCAATCTCCATATCATCGTGAGTCGATACGCCGAGGCGTAATCCCGCCGCCTGAATCGCTTTCAGGTCGGTGGTTTCGAGGTCTTCCTGGCCCAGGTGCACGCCGTAGGCGTTGTGCTTAATTGCCAGACGCCAGTAATCGTTGATAAACAGGCGGGCGTCATAACGACGCCCCAGCGCGATGGCGGCGATAACGTCGGCTTCCACCTCTTCATCGCGCTTATCTTTGATACGCAACTGGATTGTGCGCACGCCCGCCTCCAGCAGGCGTTCAATCCATGCAACGCTGTCCACCACCGGGTAAAGCCCGAGGCGGAACGGCACGGTCGGGAAATCAGGCTGATACATCAGGCTTCCTCCCGCTTGAGATAAATTTCGCCGCCTTTGGCGCGGAAGTTCTCCGACATATCCGCCATGCCGACTTCAATGGTTTGTGCGGCGGCGTAGTCACGTACTTCCTGGCTGATTTTCATCGAGCAGAACTTCGGTCCGCACATGGAACAGAAGTGAGCGACCTTACCGGACTCCTGCGGTAGGGTTTCATCGTGATAAGCGCGGGCGGTGAACGGGTCGAGCGCGAGGTTAAACTGGTCTTCCCAGCGGAATTCAAAGCGCGCTTTCGACATCGCGTTATCGCGGATCTGCGCGCCCGGATGCCCTTTGGCTAAATCCGCGGCGTGGGCGGCGATTTTGTAGGTGATCAGCCCCTGCTTCACATCTTCTTTGTTCGGCAGGCCGAGATGCTCTTTCGGCGTCACGTAGCACAGCATCGCGCAGCCAAACCAGCCGATCATCGCCGCGCCAATGCCAGAGGTGAAGTGGTCATAGCCCGGCGCGATATCGGTGGTCAACGGCCCTAAGGTGTAGAACGGCGCTTCGTGGCAGCTCTCCAGCTCTTCGGTCATGTTGCGCTGAATCATATGCATCGGCACGTGGCCCGGGCCTTCAATCATCACCTGCACGTCGTATTCCCAGGCGATTTTGGTCAACTCGCCCAGCGTATGCAGCTCGGAGAACTGCGCTTCGTCGTTGGCGTCCTGAATTGAACCCGGACGCAGGCCGTCGCCCAGCGACAAAGAGACGTCGTAGGCGGCGCAGATTTCACAAATCTCGCGGAAATGTTCGAACAGGAAGTTCTCTTTGTGATGGGAGAGACACCACTTCGCCATGATCGAACCGCCGCGCGAGACAATACCGGTCAGGCGTTTGGCGGTCATCGGCACGTAGCGCAGCAGCACGCCGGCGTGGATGGTGAAGTAGTCGACGCCCTGTTCTGCCTGCTCCAGCAGCGTGTCGCGGAACGCTTCCCAGGTGAGATCTTCGGCGATCCCGTTGACCTTCTCCAGCGCCTGGTAGATCGGTACAGTACCGATCGGTACCGGGCTGTTACGCAGGATCCATTCGCGGGTTTCGTGGATATAGCGGCCGGTGGAGAGGTCCATCACCGTGTCCGCGCCCCAGCGGGTCGACCAGACCAATTTTTCCACCTCTTCTTCGATAGAGGAGGTGACCGCCGAGTTACCGATGTTGGCATTCACTTTGACCAGGAAGTTGCGGCCAATAATCATCGGCTCCGATTCCGGATGGTTGATGTTGGCGGGAATAATCGCACGGCCCGCGGCGACTTCATCACGCACGAATTCCGGGGTGATGTTTTCCGGCAGGCGCGCGCCAAAGTTCATGCCCGGATGCTGGTGGCGCAGCACTTCACTACGAATGCGCTCGCGGCCCATGTTTTCACGGATGGCGATGAACTCCATTTCGGGAGTGACGATCCCCTGGCGGGCATAATGAAGTTGCGTCACGCGGTGTCCGGCTTTGGCGCGTTTTGGCGTCAGCAGGCCGGTAAAACGCAGATCGTCCAGGCCATCGTCGGCCAGACGTTCTCTGGTATAAGCCGAGCTACGGTCGTCTAATTCTTCGCTATCGTTGCGTGCATCAATCCACGGCTGGCGCAGTTTCGCCAGACCCTGCTGGACGTTAATCGCCACATCAGGATCGCCATAGGGCCCGGAGGTGTCGTACACCGGCACGGCTTCGTTCTCTTCAAACTGCGGGTTGTCTTTACTGCCGCCGATGAGCGTCGGGCTCAGTTGAATTTCACGCATCGGTACGCGAATATCATGCTGCGAACCGGTCACGTAGATGCGTTTCGAGTTGGGAAACGCGGTGCCTTCCAGCGTATCGATAAAATGCTGAGCTTTAGCGCGCTGCTCGCGGCGGGTTAACGTTGTTGTAGACATAGCTCATTCCAAAAAATTAAGGACGTGGCTTGTCAGACGACGGATGGAGTAATGGATGTGCGCCGCCCGTAAAGGCAGCAGCATAAAGCAGAATTACTCTTGTTCCCTTCGCAGGTATTAACCTGATCAGGTTCCGCGGATCCCGAATTAACGGTCTCAGCCTTTTCCACTTCATCCTTCGCGCTGCCTCTTCGTTGGCTTCGTCCGCTCACTCCAGTCACTTACTTATGTAAGTTCCTGGAGATTCACCGACTTGCCGCCTTGACGCATCACGAACGCTTTTGTGGAAAATTAGCACTCCGACAAGATAACCGCCCCTCCGAAGAGGGGGCTGAAGTAAACTACCCGTTACTCGCGCAGAACTCAAGCGGGACGTTTGACTCTGGCGCCGTCGTGCATCGCGTCAAACACCAGCATAATCAGCTTGTCTTCCAGCACAAAGCGGGCTTCCAGCGCTTCGCCGATATCTGACAGAGCTTGTTGAAATTCGAGACAATTATCGTGATCGATGGCAGTTTCCAAGCTGGTGTCGTAATAATCCATAATGCGCTGCGTATTATCTTCCAGCAGCGGCCAGATTTTTGCCGCATGTAAAAGCTGACCGTTTCCTTCCAATTTATGGAGAATACGTTCATAAATACTGAAGTGCCCGGCGGAAAGGTAATCGACCAGGCTCTGACAAAAATTATCCAGCGCTTTTTCATTCAGCCGCATGTACGATTCTTTGCCAGGCTTAATGCCAACCAGGTTGTAGTAAGCCACGAGCAGGTGCTTACGTACATCCAGCCAGCGATCGACCAGTTTGTTGCTTCCGCCAACGCGCTCCGTCAGGTTTTCCAGCTGGTTTAGCATGATTGTCTCCGCAAGTTAGATAAAGGCTGCTCGCCATGAATGTAAAAATAATGTTAACAACATGCCAGTGAAGCAAAGGTAGTGCAAGAGCTATGGATCGTATAATTGAAAAATTAGAGAGTGGCTGGTGGATCGTCAGCCATGAACAAAAATTATGGTTGCCGTATGGGGAATTACCACACGGGCTGGCGGCAAATTTCGATCTTGTGGGGCAGCGCGCACTCCGGATAGGTGAATGGCAAGGCGAGCCCGTCTGGCTGGTGTTACAGCATCGACGCCATGATATGGGATCGGTTCGCCAGGTTATCGATCAGGATGCCGGGCTGTTCCAACTGGCGGGACGTGGCGTACAGTTGGCGGAGTTTTATCGGTCGCATAAATTTTGCGGCTATTGCGGGCACCCTATGCACCCGAGTAAAACCGAATGGGCGATGCTGTGCAGCCATTGCCGCGAGCGTTACTACCCGCAAATCGCCCCTTGCATTATCGTCGCGATCCGCCGTGAGGATTCGATCCTCCTTGCCCAGCACGTTCGCCACCGCAACGGCGTGCATACTGTGCTGGCCGGGTTTGTTGAAGTCGGCGAAACCCTGGAGCAGGCTGTGGCGCGCGAAGTCATGGAGGAAAGCGGGATCAAGGTGAAAAATCTGCGCTATGTGACTTCCCAGCCGTGGCCTTTCCCGCAGTCGCTGATGACTGCTTTCATGGCGGAGTATGACAGCGGCGAGATTGTCATCGACCCGAAAGAACTGTTGGAAGCAAATTGGTACCGTTATGACGATCTGCCGCTACTGCCGCCGCCGGGCACCGTCGCGCGCCGTTTGATCGAAGATACGGTGGCAATGTGTCGGGCTGAATATGATTGACATGTTACACTGGGCGCATCAACGCTAAAGGAATGTAAAAATGACCGAACTCAAAAACGATCGTTATCTACGTGCGCTGCTGCGCCAGCCCGTTGATGTTACGCCAGTGTGGATGATGCGCCAGGCGGGCCGTTATCTACCGGAGTACAAAGCCACTCGCGCTCAGGCGGGCGATTTTATGTCGCTGTGCAAAAATGCCGAACTGGCCTGCGAGGTCACTTTACAGCCGCTGCGCCGTTATCCGCTTGATGCGGCGATCCTTTTCTCGGATATCCTGACGATTCCGGACGCGATGGGCCTGGGGCTCTATTTTGAAGCCGGGGAAGGCCCGCGCTTTACGGCCCCTGTCACCTGCAAAGCCGATGTCGATAAGCTGCCCATTCCCGATCCGGAGGATGAACTGGGCTATGTGATGAATGCGGTACGGACCATCCGCCGCGAACTAAAAGGCGAGGTTCCTCTGATCGGCTTCTCCGGCAGCCCGTGGACGCTGGCGACTTACATGGTGGAAGGCGGCAGTAGCAAAGCCTTCACGGTGATTAAAAAGATGATGTACGCTGACCCGCAGGCGTTGCATCTGCTGCTGGATAAGTTGGCGAAAAGCGTCACGCTGTACCTCAACGCGCAGATTAAAGCGGGTGCGCAGTCGGTGATGATTTTCGATACCTGGGGCGGCGTGCTGACTGGCCGCGATTACCAGCAGTTCTCCCTCTACTACATGCATAAAATCGTCGATGGCCTGCTGCGTGAAAACGACGGTCGCCGCGTGCCGGTAACGCTGTTCACTAAAGGTGGCGGTCAGTGGCTGGAGGCGATGGCGGAAACCGGCTGCGACGCGCTGGGTCTCGACTGGACGACAGATATCGCTGATGCGCGCCGTCGCGTTGGCCATAAAGTGGCGCTGCAGGGCAATATGGACCCCTCGATGCTGTATGCGCCACCGGCACGGATCGAAGACGAAGTAGCGACTATACTTGCTGGTTTCGGTCAGGGAGAAGGGCACGTCTTTAACCTTGGACATGGCATCCATCAGGATGTGCCGCCAGAACATGCTGGCGCATTTGTGGAGGCAGTGCACCGACTTTCTGCGCAGTATCACAACTAAGGAGTTAGTATGGATCTCGCGTCGCTACGCGCTCAACAGATAGAACTTGCTTCATCGGTTTGCCGCGAAGATCGCCTGGACAAAGATCCGCCAGCGTTTATCGGCGGGGCGGACGTCGGTTTTGAGCAGGGGGGCGAGGTGACGCGGGCGGCGATGGTATTGCTGAAATATCCGTCGCTTGAACTGGTAGAGTACAAGGTGGCGCGTATTGCCACCACCATGCCGTATATCCCCGGCTTTCTCTCTTTTCGTGAATATCCTGCGCTGCTGGCGGCGTGGGAACAGCTCTCGCAAAAGCCCGATTTGCTGTTTGTGGACGGTCACGGTATTTCGCATCCGCGTCGGCTTGGCGTCGCCAGTCATTTTGGACTGTTGGTGGACGTGCCGACCATCGGCGTGGCGAAAAAACGGCTATGCGGTAAATTTGAACCACTTTCCACCGAACCTGGCGCACTTAGCCCCTTAATGGATAAAGGCGAGCAACTGGCGTGGGTATGGCGCAGCAAGGCGCGCTGTAATCCGCTGTTTATCGCGACAGGGCACCGGGTCAGTACTGACAGCGCGCTGGCGTGGGTACAGCGCTGTATGAAAGGGTATCGCCTGCCGGAGCCGACGCGCTGGGCGGATGCCGTCGCTTCCGGACGTCCGGCGTTTGTTCGTTGGCAAGAAATTCAGCGCTGATTCAGGTAAACTGCCGCTAATTTCCGATTCGAGATTCCATCATGTTACAAAACCCGATTCATTTGCGTCTGGAACGGCTGGAAAGCTGGCAGCACGTTACCTTTATGGCCTGCTTGTGCGAGCGCATGTACCCGAACTACGCCATGTTTTGCAAGCAGACGGAATTCGGCGACGGACAGATCTACCGTCGCATTCTGGATCTGATCTGGGAAACCCTGACGGTGAAAGATGCAAAGGTCAATTTCGATAGCCAACTGGAGAAGTTTGAAGAGGCAATTCCGGCAGCTGACGACTATGATCTGTACGGCGTTTACCCAGCGATTGATGCCTGCGTCGCATTAAGCGAATTAATGCATTCTCGTCTTAGCGGCGAAACGCTGGAACACGCTATTGAGGTTAGTAAGACTTCCATTACTACGGTGGCGATGTTGGAAATGACTCAGGCTGGTCGGGAAATGACCGATGAGGAGCTCAAAACGAACCCTGCCGTTGAACAGGAATGGGATATTCAGTGGGAAATATTCCGACTTTTAGCCGACTGCGAAGAACGTGATATTGAACTGATAAAAGGGCTCAGGGCAGACCTGCGCGAGGCTGGTGAGAGCAATATCGGTATAAATTTTCAGCAATGACACCAGAAAACGTGATTTAACGTCTGATTTGTCGTGCCATAAGGCTTCCCTTATGCCCCCCGTCTGGTCTACATTTGGGAGGCGAAAAAAAGTGGCTATCGGTGCGTGTATGCAGGAGAGTGCTTTTCTGGCATTTCCGTCGCACTCGATGCTTAGCAAGCGATAAACACATTGTAAGGATAACTTATGAACAAGACTCAACTGATTGATGTAATTGCAGACAAAGCAGAACTGTCCAAAACCCAGGCTAAAGCTGCTCTGGAATCCACTCTGGCTGCTATTACTGAGTCTCTGAAAGAAGGCGATGCTGTACAACTGGTTGGTTTCGGTACCTTCAAAGTGAACCACCGTGCTGAGCGCACTGGCCGTAACCCACAGACCGGTAAAGAAATCAAAATCGCCGCCGCTAACGTACCGGCGTTTGTTTCTGGTAAAGCTCTGAAAGACGCAGTTAAGTAAGACGCGTAACTGTGAACAGTTTTATCGAAGGGGCTTATCAGCCCCTTTTGTCCGTCTGGCGTCGCGCGTTTCTGTTTTCTGGCGCGCTGTTGCTGACTGCCTGCAGTCATAACGCTTCACCGCCTCCGTTTACTGCCAGCGGCTTTGCCGGCGATCACGGCGCGGTGCGTATCTGGCGTAAAGATACGAACGATGAAGTCCATCTGCTTTCTGTTTTTAGCCCGTGGCATAGCGGCAGCACGACGACTAGCGAATATCGTTGGCAGGGTGATACGCTTTCGCTTATTGAACTCAATATTTACAGCAAACCGCCAGAACATATTCGCGCGCGTTTCGACGCTCATGGCGAACTCAGTTTTATGCAGCGTGAAGTCGGGGGGCAGAAGCAGCAGCTTTCCAACGATCAGATTGCCTTGTATCGCTATCGCGCCGAACAAATCCGTCAGACCAGCGACGCCTTGCGCCTGGGGCGGGTCATACTACGCCAGGGACGCTGGCACGCCGACCATACGGTAACCACCTGTGAAGGTGAAACGCTGAAACCGGATCTGGATTCCTGGGCAATAAGCCACATTGAGCGCCGCCAGAACCACTCATCGGTAGAGATGAGCGTAGCATGGCTGGAGGCGCCGGAAGGATCGCAACTTTTGCTGGTGGCGAATTCAGATTTCTGTCACTGGCAGCCGCAAGCGAAAACCTTTTGATGGAATACCGAATGGCGAAGCCGCCATTCGGCAAACATGCTTTACCAGTTTCCCATACCCATATGACCGCCGCCGCGATGATAACCGCCGCCATAGCCGCCGCAACCGCCATAGCCCATTCCTGCGCCGCGTGGTATGCCAGCCTGTGCCATCGCGACATCCCGTTTCACGCGTTGCTCATCTAACTTCTGGCCTAATGTCTCCATCTCTTTGGCAACCGCGTTAATTTTCGCAGTATCCGGCGAACTGGCGGTCAGTAGCGCGTTGTATTCATAACGTTTGGATATCAGTTGCTGGCGCAGCTCGCTGGTCTGCGTGTAGTAGTCATCATAAATCTTCTGCGCCGTCGCCTGCTGTTCCGTGGTTAACGGGCTACCTCCCTGTTGCCACATACCGTCATTGTTGCCCCAGTGATGCCCGGCGAAGGCGGCGCCGGAGCTCAGGGCCAAAAGAGAGAGGGCGATTAGCGCGATAGCTGATTTATTGTTCCGTTTCATTTTGCGTTCTCCTGTTGCTCATCTTATCCTCTCTCTTGCATCTTCCGTGCCAGGTAGCTATTCCTTGTCGGGCAGCGAGTTAACCCGCTTCAGGCGGCAAAAAGCGAGTAAAAATGACTCGCATGACCCGCCTGGCGAGTCATTTTTACCCACCCGTATCCGAAAGGGTGTGCGACACCGCGCGGTTATGCGGAGCGAAGAATGGCATGATCTCTGCTTAAGTAAGGAAAATAAAAACGAGCCGGGGAAGCCTGTGAGTTTTATACGATTACATAAAGATGCCGCTGCAATGTGGTTGAGTCGGCTGTTACCTGCGGCGATCTTCATTCTGGTGGGGCTATTTTCCATTATGGTCATTCGCGACTATGGCCGTGAGAGCGCTGCCGCCAGGCAGACGCTGCTGGAAAAGGGAAATGTACTCATTCGCGCACTGGAGTCCGGCACGCGAGTAGGTATGGGAATGCGGATGCATCACGCGCAGCAGCAGACATTGCTGGAAGAGATGGCGGGTCAGCCAGGCGTGTTGTGGTTCGCTGTAACGGATGCGCAGGGGGTAATCATCACTCATAGCAACCCTGGCATGGTGGGCAAATCGCTCTATTCCCCATCTGAAATGCATCAACTAAACCCCGGGCCGCAGGAGCGTTGGCGGCGTGTCGACGTTGCTGCTAACGGCGAGACGGTGCCTGCGCTGGAAATTTACCGTCAGTTCCAGCCGCTTTTCGGTATGAGAGGTCACGGTATGAGGGGGCACGGCATGGCGCGTAGCGCCAATGACGACGAACCAGCGAAACAAACTATTTTTATTGCCTTTGACGCCAGCGAGCTGGCCGCGACACAGGCAAGGGAGTGGCGTAATACGCTGATTGTTTTGTCTGCGTTAGCGGCGGTGCTGTTGGCAACGTTACTGGCGTTTTTTTGGCATCAGCGTTATCAGCGCTCACACAGAGAACTGCTTGATGCAATGAAGCGTAAAGAAAAGCTGGTGGCGATGGGGCATCTGGCGGCGGGCGTCGCGCACGAAATTCGTAACCCGCTCTCGTCCATCAAAGGGCTGGCGAAATACTTTGCCGAGCGCACGCCAGCCGGCGGCGAGTCGCATGAACTGGCGCAGGTGATGGCCAAAGAGGCCGACCGTTTGAACCGGGTGGTAAGCGAATTGCTCGAACTGGTAAAGCCCGCGCATCTGACGCTCCAGGCGGTTAACCTCAATGATATTATTACTCACTCCCTGAATCTGGTCAGTCAGGATGCCCAAAGCAGAGAGATTCAGTTGAGATTCACGGCGAATGAGACGCTTAAGCATATTCAGGCTGACCCGGACAGGCTGACTCAGGTGCTGTTGAATCTGTACCTGAATGCTATTCATGCGATTGGCCGCCAGGGAACGATTAGCGTAGAGGCAAAAGACAGTGGGACCGACCGCGTTATCATCACTGTTACCGATAGCGGGAAAGGGATCGCCCCGGATCAGCTGGAGGCGATTTTTACGCCTTATTTTACGACCAAAGCTGACGGGACAGGCCTGGGGCTGGCGGTGGTGCAAAATATCATCGAACAGCATGGCGGCGCGATTAAGGTGAAAAGTATTGAGGGTAAAGGCGCGGTCTTTACTATCTGGTTGCCAGTGATAGCGAGACAACAGGATTAACAAGGGTGATACGCGGAAAAATCGATATTCTGGTTGTGGATGATGATGTAAGCCACTGCACGATTTTACAGGCGCTGCTTCGGGGCTGGGGCTATAACGTCGCTCTGGCCTACAGTGGGCATGATGCGTTGGCTCAGGTGCGTGAGAAAGTCTTTGATCTGGTACTGTGCGATGTGCGTATGGCGGAGATGGACGGTATCGCCACGCTGAAGGAGATTAAAGCGCTCAATCCCGCCATTCCGATTTTGATTATGACGGCATTCTCCAGCGTGGAAACGGCGGTAGAGGCGTTGAAAGCCGGCGCGCTCGACTATTTAATTAAACCGCTGGATTTTGACCGTCTGCAGGAGACGCTGGAAAAGGCGTTGGCGCATACGCGGGAAACGGGCGCTGAATTGCCATCGGCGTCGGCTGCGCAATTTGGCATGATTGGCAGCAGTCCGGCGATGCAACATTTACTGAATGAAATCGCGATGGTCGCACCATCAGACGCCACGGTATTGATTCACGGAGACTCCGGCACGGGTAAAGAGCTGGTGGCGCGGGCGCTACACGCCTGTAGCGCCCGGAGCGATAAACCGCTGGTCACGCTCAACTGCGCGGCGCTTAATGAATCGCTGCTGGAGTCCGAGCTGTTCGGACACGAAAAAGGCGCGTTTACCGGCGCGGATAAACGTCGGGAAGGACGCTTTGTCGAAGCTGACGGCGGGACATTGTTTCTTGATGAAATCGGCGATATCTCGCCGTTAATGCAGGTACGTTTGCTGCGGGCGATTCAGGAGCGCGAAGTGCAACGCGTGGGAAGTAACCAGACGATATCTGTAGATGTTCGATTGATTGCCGCTACCCACCGCGACCTGGCGGAAGAGGTGAGTGCCGGGCGTTTTCGCCAGGATCTCTACTACCGTCTGAACGTGGTCACTATAGAAATGCCCGCATTATGTCAACGTCGGGAAGATATTCCGCTACTGGCGGAACATTTTCTCCAGCGTTTTGCCGCGCGTAACCGTAAAGCGGTGAAAGGTTTTACTCCGCAGGCGATGGATCTGCTGATTCACTACGGCTGGCCGGGCAATATCCGCGAGCTGGAGAACGCGGTGGAGCGGGCGGTGGTGCTGCTGACGGGCGAGTATATTACCGAGCGCGAGCTGCCGCTGGCTATTGCCGCGACGCCAATAAAAACGGAATACAGTGGCGAGATCCAGCCGCTGGTGGAAGTGGAGAAAGAGGTGATTCTGGCGGCGCTGGAAAAAACGGGCGGCAACAAAACGGAAGCCGCCCGTCAGTTAGGCATTACGCGTAAAACGCTGCTGGCGAAAATTTCGCGTTAGCGCTGTTCGCGTTCGATGGCGCGCCAGCCGATGTCGTTACGGCTGAAGCTGCCGTCCCAGCGGATGTCGGTCATCAGGGCGTAAGCGCGTTTCTGCGCTTCGGCGACGGTGTGGCCCAGCGCGGTGGCGCACAGGACGCGTCCGCCGCTGGTGAGCACACGGTCGTCGTCGGCGAGCTTAGTGCCAGCGTGGAAGACTTTGCCGTCAGCCACTTCTTCCAGCGGCAGGCCGTGGATCTCATCGCCAGTGTTGTAGTTGCCCGGATAACCGCCCGCGGCGATCACCACGCCTAATGAAGCGCGCTCGTCCCACTCGGAGGTTTTCTCATCCAGCTTGCCGTCGCAGGCGGCCAGGCAAAGATCCACCAGATCCGACTTCATGCGCAGCATGATCGGCTGGGTTTCCGGATCGCCGAAGCGGCAGTTGAACTCGATAACTTTCGGGTTGCCCTGCTTGTCGATCATCAGACCCGCATACAGGAAACCGGTGTAAGTGTTACCTTCCGCCGCCATGCCTTTCACGGTTGGCCAGATGATGCGTTCCATGGTGCGCTGGTGCACTTCATCAGTCACCACCGGCGCCGGTGAGTAGGCCCCCATACCGCCAGTGTTCGGGCCGGTATCGCCGTTGCCTACGCGTTTGTGGTCCTGGCTGGTGGCCATCGGCAGCACGTGCTCGCCGTCGACCATCACGATAAAGCTTGCTTCTTCGCCGTCGAGGAACTCTTCAATCACGATACGGTGGCCCGCGTCGCCAAAGGCGTTGCCTGCCAGCATGTCATGAACGGCGGCTTCGGCTTCTTCCAGCGTCATCGCCACGATGACGCCTTTGCCCGCAGCCAGACCATCGGCCTTGATGACGATCGGCGCGCCTTTCTCACGCAGATAAGCCAGGGCTGGCTCAATCTCGGTGAAATTCTGGTATTCCGCCGTCGGAATCTGGTGACGAGCGAGGAAATCTTTGGTGAAGGCTTTGGAGCCTTCCAGTTGCGCGGCCCCTTCGGTTGGGCCAAAGATCTTCAGACCCGCCGCGCGGAACGCATCGACCACGCCAATCACCAGCGGCGCTTCTGGACCAACGATGGTCAGATCAATCTTCTCGTTCTGGGCAAAGCTCAGCAGCGCCGGAATATCGGTGACGCCGATAGCCACGTTCTGCAGCGCGGGTTCCAGCGCGGTGCCCGCGTTGCCCGGTGCGACAAAAACGGTATCAACCAGCGGCGACTGTGCGGCTTTCCAGGCCAGCGCGTGTTCGCGCCCGCCGTTACCAATGACTAAAACTTTCATCGTCTGCTCCCTGAATTAATGGCGGAAGTGGCGCATGTCGGTGAAGATCATCGCAATGCCGTGTTCATCGGCAGCGGCAATGACTTCATCATCACGGATAGAACCGCCAGGCTGGATAACGCAGCTCACGCCGACAGCGGCAGCGGCATCAATACCGTCACGGAACGGGAAGAAGGCGTCGGAAGCCATGGCTGAGCCTTTCACTTCCAGACCTTCGTCAGCCGCTTTAATGCCAGCGATTTTCGCGGAGTACACGCGGCTCATCTGGCCTGCGCCTATGCCGATAGTCATGTTCTCTTTGGCATACACAATGGCGTTGGATTTCACGAACTTGGCTACCTTCCAGCAGAACAGCGCGTCACGCAGCTCCTGCTCGGTCGGCTGGCGTTTGGAAACCACGCGCAATTCAGCTTCGCTCACCATACCCAGATCCCTGTCCTGAACCAGCAGGCCGCCGTTAACGCGTTTGAAATCCAGGCCCGGAACGCGACTTGCCCATTGTCCGCAGGTCAGAACACGGACGTTCTGCTTGGCTGCGGTGATTTTCAGCGCTTCTTCGCTTGCGGATGGGGCGATGATCACTTCCACGAATTGGCGGGAGATGATGGCCTGCGCGGTTTCGGCATCCAGCTCGCGGTTGAAGGCGATGATGCCACCGAACGCGGAGGTTGGGTCGGTTTTATAGGCGCGATCGTAAGCGTCGAGAATAGAGGTACTTACCGCCACGCCGCACGGGTTAGCGTGCTTGACGATTACGCAGGCTGGCTCGTTGAACGCTTTCACACACTCCAGCGCCGCGTCGGTATCGGCGATGTTGTTGTAGGAAAGCGCTTTGCCCTGAACCTGTTGTGCGGTGGCAACGGACGCTTCTTTCACATTCTCTTCTATATAGAAGGCAGCCTGCTGGTGGCTGTTCTCGCCGTAGCGCATATCCTGCTTCTTAATGAAGTTCAGATTCAGCGTACGCGGGAAGCGACCGGCGGCTTCTTTGCTTTCACCGTGGTAGGCCGGAACCATGCTGCCGAAGTAGTTAGCGATCATGCTGTCGTAGGCGGCGGTGTGTTCGAAGGCTTTAATCGCGAGATCGAAACGGGTGTCGAGGGTCAGAGAACCTTCGTTAGCATCCATCTCTTTAATAATGGCGTCGTAGTCGCTGCTCTTCACCACGATAGCGACGTCTTTATGGTTCTTCGCAGCAGAGCGCACCATGGTCGGGCCGCCGATATCGATGTTCTCTACCGCATCTTCCAGCGAGCAGCCTTCGCGTGCTACGGTTTCGGCGAACGGATACAGGTTAACGACAACCATATCGATAGGGGCGATGTGGTGCTGTTCCATAATGGCATCGTCCTGGCCGCGACGACCGAGGATGCCGCCGTGGACTTTTGGATGCAGGGTCTTTACGCGTCCATCCATCATTTCCGGAAAACCGGTGTAATCGGAAACTTCGGTCACCGGCAGGCCTTTTTCTGCTAACAGGCGGGCGGTGCCCCCCGTAGACAGCAGCTCCACACCGCGTGCGGAAAGTGCCTGGGCGAATTCGATGATACCGGCCTTGTCAGAAACACTGAGCAGAGCGCGGCGGACTGGACGACGTTGTTGCATGGTAAATCCCCTGGATTTGACGATTACAGAGAGCGTTAGCTGAATTTTTCGTGAAAAACTCAGCTAACGCCCCTTATGGGGTATTCTCATTTTGCGGCGACATTGTAACGAAAACGTTTGCGCAACGCTCGCGAATTTTTCTTTTTAAATTCTGGCCCTGCTTTTATCCCTGAAAGATCATTTGCAGAGTGAGAAGATCCAGGAGATGAACGCGCATTTTGTGGATAAGTCTGTGCGTAAATGGGTATAACCAGGGGTTTTGCTGGGGAATGCAGCAAACAGTCATTTTTCTGCAATTTTTCTATTGCGGTCAGCAGAGAACTCCCTATAATGCGCCTCCATCGACACGG
>CWGO01000029.1_pt1 | contig 37966 bp, 30 predicted proteins | sample 682281 | NCBI WGS metagenome assembly CWGO01 (sample SAMEA3735799, study PRJEB9488) | human gut metagenome | biome: ENVO:mammalia-associated habitat; material: ENVO:feces | place: Malawi | collected 2009-02-27 | reverse complement strand
CCCGGTGGCGCTGCGCTTACCGGGCCTACAGGTACAGATGCTGTAGGCCGGATAAGCGTCAGCGCCATCCGGCATTTCAGTTAACGCGTAATCTCCCACCCGCGCGCTTTCCACAATCCCGGCAACTGCGCCAAATCGGTAAAAGTCGTCACGTTAGGGTGATCGATCGGCTTGTTATGCGGATCGGCGCAGAAATAAAACACTTCCATTCCCGCCGCAATTCCTGACTGCGCGCCTGCGCTGGAGTCATCCACCAGAATACACTTCTCAACATTGACCTTCATGGCGTTCGCCGCATGGAGCATCAGCGCCGGATCGGGCTTCCAGCGTTGAATATCGTAACCGCTAAACAGCAAATCGGGAAAATAATGCAACATGCCCAGTTTACCCAGCGAATGCTGCATCTTACTGACCGGTCCGTTGGATACCACGCACATCGGCGTCTTAATGCTCTCCAGCAGCGTATTTGCGCCCGCGATCGCTTCCAGTTCGGTATCGAACAGGCGCGCCACTTCCGCGCGGTACACCGGCTCCAGAACGTCGCGTCTTAGTGTAACACCGTACTCCTTGCTGATAGTTTCGATAATTTCGTAGAGTTTTACGCCCTTAAAGCGTTTAAATACCGTTTCGAGATCGAGCGTGATGCCAAATTCCTGAAACATTGCGACATAGGCACGCGAGCAAATCACTTCACTATCGACCAGCGTACCGTCGCAATCGAAAAATACCGCTTCTATCATGGACATGATGTTTCCTGTTTAGTCGCCAAACCGTGGACGCGCGCCGCGTTGCGTTAACCATTTTTCTGTGTCATCCCGGCTGTAGCGCAGCGGCCTGACCAGGTTGCCTGTTTTATCGATCACTCCCCAGCGCCCGTTTTTAGCAACGGCGATGAAGTTGATATTGTACCGATAATCTGTATTAGAGACCGTATCGTAGCGAAAGGGAATAATGATGTTTCCTGAAAAATCAAGAAGGCCGTATAAAATCCTGCCGTTCATCCGCTTTCCCGCGACAAACGCATCGGGTCGCTGGTTTATCATCTGTATCGACGAAAATTGCGGCGTAATAATCACATTGCCGTAAGCATCGCCCATGCCGCTTAGCTGAGCGCTATTCTGGTAAGTCGAGAGAAAAACTATGGCGCTGCTTTCGGCTAACTCAATGCTGGAATAGACGGGCGGGTAGATAAATTGCTGCTGGCGGGCGCTATACAAACCGGTATGGTTACCGGTGAACGATGTTGAGACGTAAAACAGATCTGTTTCGCTGTCATAATGCTCAATATAGATTTTTTGCCACGGAATGATTGCCTGCCCAGCGGCGTTGTAGAGTCCACAAAACTCATCCTGACAGATGACGTAAAAGCGCGTTACTGGCAGTCTTAAGCCGTCGGCGCTAAAAGAAACGTCAGATATTTCTACCTGGTCAGGTTTTAGCGGTAACGGTACAGGTGCGTTCAGATAAGTTTTTGGTTGAATGGTGTTGATAAGACTCAGAATGGATGAGCCTGCCGCCCCGGATGTTGAAGAAACCAACGCGAGTAAGAAAAACAGACGGGTAAACATAAAAATCCTTTTCATATCCTGGTCGCTGCCTCAGTATTTCCTGTCTCATATCGCTAGTTTAACGTTTACGTAATGCTGAATGAGGGGACGCAATCGTTGCCGTACTAACAAATTGAGTGAAAAAAATTACCACACAACTGCGCCAGGTGTCGCATTTTGGTATAGGATAACGGCGAATTTTCCCTCCTTTCTCCGGAAATTGATAATGAGTCAACAACACACCACCCAGGCTTCTGGTCAGGGTATGCTGGAACGCGTGTTTAAACTGCGCGAACATGGCACGACGGCACGAACCGAAGTGATCGCCGGTTTTACCACTTTCCTGACGATGGTTTATATCGTTTTTGTTAACCCGCAAATTCTGGGCGTAGCTGGCATGGACACCAGCGCCGTCTTTGTGACCACCTGTCTGATTGCGGCCTTTGGCAGTATTCTGATGGGGCTGTTCGCTAACCTGCCGGTGGCGCTGGCGCCCGCGATGGGGCTGAATGCGTTCTTTGCCTTCGTGGTTGTGCAGGCAATGGGACTGCCGTGGCAGGTAGGCATGGGCGCCATTTTCTGGGGCGCTGTTGGTCTTTTATTGCTGACTATCTTCCGCGTGCGTTATTGGATGATCGCCAACATTCCGGTCAGTCTGCGCGTGGGCATCACCAGCGGCATCGGCCTGTTTATCGGCATGATGGGGCTGAAAAACGCCGGCGTGATTGTCGCCAATCCGGAAACGCTGGTTAGCATCGGCAACCTGACCTCGCACAGCGTGCTGCTGGGGGTTCTCGGATTCTTTATTATTGCGATTCTCGCTTCGCGCAACATTCATGCGGCGGTGCTGGTGTCCATCATCGTCACGACGCTGCTGGGCTGGATGATGGGCGATGTGCACTACAACGGCATTGTCTCCGCGCCGCCAAGCGTCACCAGCGTGGTAGGGCATGTCGATTTGGCAGGCTCGTTCAATCTTGGCCTGGCGGGGGTTATTTTCTCCTTTATGCTGGTAAACCTGTTTGACTCCTCCGGTACGCTGATTGGCGTGACCGATAAAGCCGGCCTGGCGGATGAGAAAGGCAAATTCCCGCGCATGAAGCAGGCGCTGTTTGTTGATAGTATCTCTTCCGTCACTGGCGCATTTGTCGGAACGTCTTCTGTGACCGCTTATATTGAATCGTCTTCCGGCGTTTCGGTGGGCGGTCGCACCGGTTTGACGGCGGTGGTGGTCGGTATTTTGTTCCTGCTGGTTATCTTCCTGTCGCCGCTGGCGGGCATGGTGCCGCCTTACGCGGCGGCGGGCGCGCTGATTTACGTCGGCGTGCTGATGACCTCCAGCCTGGCGCGGGTAAACTGGCAGGATTTAACCGAATCGGTCCCGGCGTTTATTACGGCGGTAATGATGCCGTTTAGCTTCTCGATCACCGAAGGTATCGCGCTGGGCTTTATCTCTTACTGCGTGATGAAGATTGGTACCGGTCGCCTGCGCGACCTTAGCCCGTGCGTAGTGATTGTCGCGCTGTTATTTGTGCTGAAGATTGTGTTTATTGACGCACACTGATGAAATGAACCCTCGCCCCATCGGGGGGAGGGTTTTTAACGAACTTACGCTTTAACGCGCTGAATAAACTCGCCAAATGCGGTCAACTGACCGGTCAAATGATCTAACGTTCCCTGATCCACCACTTCTCCAGTCTGCGGGTCGACTTTATTCTGAATCACGCCGCCCATAAACTCCGGTTTGTTCATCACCATTGCATCAAGGAACACCAGAATCTGGCGCAGATGATACTGGCAGCGCGCGCCGCCAATCGCCCCCATTGAACTGGTCTGGATAAGAACGGGCTTACCCGCCAGCGGCTGCTCAGGCAGACGGGATAGCCAGTCGATGGCATTTTTCAGGCCGCCGGGAACGGAATAGTTATATTCCGGCGTCACAATGACGACGCCGTCAGCGTTGCGAATCTGCTCCGCCAGCGCCTCTACGCTGGCTGGAAATCCCTCTTCCTGCTGGATATCGGCGTCATACAGCGGAATATCCCCGATCGAAGGCAGCGGCGATACCGTCATTCCTGCCGGCGCGACTTTAGGCAGCGTACGCGCCACCATTCCGTTAAAGGAACCTTTGCGTAAACTTCCCAGCAGTGTAACCACATTCAGCGTTTCAGACATACGTGCCCCTTTTTTCATTATGAACGATTAAGCGTATACGATTTGGCGGCGGGGAGTTGGGCGAATCGCATCAGACGACCGGTTGGCTCATTGGCGCGCGTCTGGATATCGGGCAGGCTTTTCCAGCCCAGTTTGCCATCGAACTCCCACACTTTTAATTTTTCTATCGCTGGCGTAACGGTTACGGACCATACCAGTACATCTTCCGCATCGCACACGGCTTCAAGCTGCGTGACATGCGCGCACTTCAGGCGTCCGGCAACGGGTAAAAGTTGCAGCTCCCGCGGATCGTCATTCATGACATCGCCGGTGAGTTTTAACACGCTCTGGCGCAATGTAATGAGTTGCGCTCGCGCTTCGTTGGGATCGTTTTGATTGGCTACCCATAAGTTTTCATTACGGGAGAAAGGGTGGCGTTCGAGCGAATGCGGATGGTGAAAGCCGCGGGAGGTGCGCTGTAATTCCATATCCAGCCCGCACTCTCCTTCGGTGGTCAACGCCACGCCAACCATATTTCCGGCGTAGGAGATAGAAAAGCCTGGCAGATTTTTGTCACGAAACGCGGGTTTACCTTTCGCCTGAATAATGATTTCCGGCAGCTCGCTAATTCCGTACAGCATAAACATCAGTTCGGCAAGAAGGCCTCTGGAGGCGAGAAAACGCGTTCGTCGGTGAGCAGGCAGGTTTCTGGCTTCAATATGGCAAGACGAAGAGAGACGAATTGAAACCAACTGTCCCTCCGTAAGTATCCCTCTGGCAAAGTGAGTCGCCATTTTTCGCTCCGTGATTAATGGGCCGTGATAATGACGAGAGTAACATTAACGTAAATTATGGACAGGTTTTACGCGCTAAAAATTCAATTTCAGAAGGTTCTTTAATCAGACGGTGACATTTCTGGTAGGAGGAAGGTGAATTTATCAACGCAGGTGGTCAGATAAGGCGACGGCAGAGCGTGTTGATAGCCTGTCGTAGCCACACAATCTTGGGATTATGACTATTACGTTTGTGCCATAATAGGGTAAACGGCACCATCAGCTTTTCCCGCTGTTGCGCATCAAAAGGCAGGGGGCGCGCCACTAACGGTAGCTGGTGGAGCTGATTGTAGTGCTGGCAATAGCGCGGCGCGGTTGCTATCAGGGTGTGATCCGGCTGGGCGGCCATAAAGAGCGACTGCTCGAACCCCGGCAGGCTCAAGGCAATATGGCGTTTGCGTCCCATTTCTTGCAGGACATCATCCAGCGCCCAGGTATCGCTTTGCTCCCAGCAAATACTGATATGCGGGTAGCGCAGAAAAGTGTCCAGATTCCACGCTTCGCGCAGCGCCGGATGATCTTCCCGCAGCCAGACCCACGGCAAATCGCTAAACAACACCTCAAAATCAATCGCGAGCGGCAACAGACTGAGCAATTCTCGCGAGCGGGGATGGCTTTCGCGTCCGGTAAATCCGATATCGACTTCCCCGCGCGTAATCGCCTCCAGCGAGTCATAATCCCAGTTGCGAACCTTAATGGTAGCCTGCGGATAGCGCTGATAAATCTGCTGCGACAGTGAATTAAACATAATCATCATCAGCGGCGACTCTGCTGCCAACTCAAATTTTAAACCGCGCGGCGTTTGATGATGCGGCTTATCAAGCAGTTGATTCCCCATCTGCATCCAGTCCGCCAGACTTTGCTCCATACTGACCATCAGCGGCGTCGGCGCCAGGCCCAGCGGCGTATTGACGAACAGCGGATCGTCAAACCATGCCCGGAGTTTCGCCAGCGATTTGCTGACCGCCGAGGGCGTTACGTTCATCCGTTTTGCAGCTTTAGTGACGCTGCGCTCCTGCATGAGTAACTGTAGGCATAACAGCAAATTAAGGTCGAGATTGGTAAGGGATTTCTTCATGCTCGGCTACGGACCTGTTGGGCGCGACGGAGAAGATCAGCAGAATACTCACTATGCTACAACCAATCAGAATCCCGATCAGCATATTCATCGCGCTGATACCGAGTATTGCCGCCAGCCAAATCCACAGTGATGAACCGCAAACCTGCGCGATACCCAGCGTGGAACTGGCCACTCCGGCGCGCAGCGAAAATGGCCCCAGCGCCTGGCTCATCGCGACGCCAAAACCAACCGAGAATCCGGCGCAGATAAGCGTCAGGCCAAAGAGCGTGACGGTATTGGTATGAGCAAGGCTTAACGTCACGCCAGCCGTCAAAAACAGCCCCTGTGAGACGAGCATTAAGGTTCGCGGCTTAAATAACCCAAGCGCAAAAGGGGTAGAAAAAGAGACGACCATGCTGACGCCTGCGGTGAGCGCCATGGTAATGGCATAGTCGCCACGGCTAAATCCCATCACCTCCATCAGCAGCACTGGAGAGGCATTGACGAAGGTCAGGATCACCGACACGCTAAGGGTGGTGATCGCCAGTCGACTAACGAAAAAACGGTTAACCAGCGACTCGGCGGCGGGCGACGATCGTGATAAATCGCGTGGAGCCAGCCTTGCCGGGCGCGTCTCGCGCAGGATAAACAGTGATAACAGGCCCACAATAATGCCCATCGCGGACATCGTATAGAACAGACTTTGCCAGGGGAAACGCAGCATAATCAAATGCCCCACCACCGGGGCGAGTACCGGCACAATACAGGTAATCCCATTCAATAATGACAGCACTTTCGCCCGGCGATGCTCGTCGAGCGTGTCGCGCAGAATGGCGAACGCCACCACATAGCAGCCGCCTGCCCCTACCCCCTGAAGAAAACGCCCACTCAGAAATAGCGAGCCTTCCGACGCCCGTGAACAAAGCAGTGAGGCCATCATAAAGACGAGCGCGCCGACGATCGCGACCGGCTTGCGGCCTGACTGGTCGGCTATCTTCCCGGCAAACAGCATGGCCGTCGCCATTCCGGCCAGGTAAACGGAGAAGGCGATATGCAACTGCGCCTCGCTGGCGTTCAGATCGGCGGCTATACGCGGTAAACCGACCAGATACATATCAATACCGGCAGGATAGAGTAAAACCAGGGCAAAACTACACAGTAGAAAACGTTTCATAACGGCCTCACGAAAAGTGTGGCGCTAAGAATACGGGGCGACGTTGCGCGAGACGAGTTGCCATTTGGACAACAGTGATTTCCTCATGGGAAATTATTGCTGCCGGATGGCGGCATAAACGCCTTATCCGGCTTACGGGTTTTGTAGGCCCGGTAAGCATCGTGCCACCGGGCAACACAACGTTATTTACCGATACAGAAGCTGGAGAAAATCCGTCCCAGCAGGTCGTCGGAGGTAAACTCGCCGGTAATCTCGCTTAAACTTTGCTGCGCCAGGCGCAACTCTTCCGCCAGCAGTTCCCCCGCCCATGCGCCTAATAACTGCGCTTTGCCCTGTTCAAGATGGTCAGCGGCTTCCGCCAGCGCCTGTAGGTGACGGCGGCGGGCCAGGAAGCCGCCTTCCATATTGGTATCAAACCCCATGCTCTGCTTGAGGTGGTTACGCAACACGTCGACGCCTTCGCCGGTACGCGCCGAGAGGCGAACCAGTGAGTGACCGTTTACTTCACTAATACCCAACGTTTCGCCGGTGATATCCGCCTTGTTACGTACCACGGTAATCGGTAGATTTTTGGGCAGACGGGCGATAAAGTCCGGCCAGATGTCGGCAGGGTCCACGGCGTCCGTCGTGGTGCCATCCACCATAAATAGCACGCGATCGGCCTGTTCAATCTCCTGCCAGGCGCGTTCGATGCCGATACGCTCAACTTCGTCGCTGGCGTCGCGCAGTCCGGCGGTATCGATGATATGCAGCGGCATCCCGTCGATGTGAATATGCTCGCGCAACACGTCGCGCGTGGTACCGGCGATATCGGTGACAATGGCCGCTTCACGGCCTGCCAGCGCATTCAGCAGGCTGGATTTCCCGGCATTCGGGCGTCCGGCAATCACTACCTTCATCCCTTCGCGCAGCAGGCTGCCCTGGCGCGCTTCGGTGCGCACGGCGTCAAGATCGGCGATGACGCCATTGAGCTGCGCTTCAATTTTGCCGTCAGAGAGAAAGTCGATCTCCTCATCCGGAAAATCAATAGCCGCTTCGACGTAGATTCGCAGGTGAGTAAGTGCTTCCACAAGGTGGTTAACGCGGGCGGAAAATGCCCCCTGTAACGAGTTTAGCGCCGAACGCGCCGCCTGTTCGGAACTGGCATCGATCAGGTCGGCAATGGCTTCCGCCTGGGCTAAATCGAGCTTATCGTTGAGGAACGCTCGCTCGGAGAACTCGCCCGGTCGGGCAATGCGCACGCCTGGAAGCGTCAGGATACGTTTTAACAGCAGGTCCAGGATCACCGGACCGCCGTGCCCTTGTAGCTCCAGCACATCTTCACCGGTGAAGGAGTTCGGGCCGGGGAACCACAGCGCAATACCCTGATCCAGCGCGCTGCCGTCAACATCTTTAAACGGCAGGTAGTCGGCATAGCGCGGCTTCGGCAGCTTGCCCAGCACCTCTTGCGCAACGTCGCGCGCCTTCAGACCGGAAATACGCAGGATACCCACGCCACCGCGTCCCGGTGGGGTTGCCTGGGCGACGATAGTGTCGTTATGGCTCATGGTTAGTCTCAACTTTGTTGCAATAAAAAAGGCGGTCATATGACCGCCTTTTGATTGTAGGCCTGATAAGCGTTAGCGCCATCAGGCTGACCGGCGCGCCTTGCCGGATGGCGGCTTCGCCTTATCCGGCCTACACCGAATCAGGATTTTTTCTTCTCGCGGCTATGCAGGCCACGCTTCTCCAGACCACGGTAAATCAGCTGCTGCTGAATGATGGTGACCAGGTTGCTGACGATATAGTACAGCACCAGACCTGACGGGAACCACAGGAAGAACACCGTAAAGATGACCGGCATAAAGGTCATGATCTTCTGCTGCATCGGGTCGGTCACGGTGGTCGGCGACATCTTCTGAATGAAGAACATCGTTACGCCCATCAGGATCGGCAGAATGTAGTACGGGTCCTGTGCGGACAGGTCATGAATCCACAGAGCGAACGGCGCATGACGCAGTTCAATGGAGCCCATCAGCATGTAGTACAACGCCAGGAAGATAGGCATCTGGATGATCAGCGGGAAGCAGCCGCCCAGCGGGTTAACCTTCTCCGCTTTGTACAGGGCCATCATCTCCTGGCTTTGGCGCTGTTTATCATCGCCAAGACGTTCGCGCATCGCCTGAATTTTCGGCTGCAGCATACGCATCTTCGCCATTGACGTGTACTGCGCTTTGGTCAGCGGGTACATGATACCGCGAACGATAAAGGTAATGATGATAATGGAGAAGCCCCAGTTGCCCACAAAGCTGTGGATCCACTTCAGCAACTTGAACAGCGGCTGAGAGATGAACCACAACCAGCCGTAGTCCACGGTCAAATCCAGGTGCGGTGCAACAGCCGCCATTTTATCCTGAATTTCCGGGCCGACCCACAGGGTGCTGGTCATCGCGCCAGTCTGGCCTGGCTGTACCAGTACCGGCTGCGCTTTATAGCCGATAGCGACAATGCCGTTACCCAGATTGGCGGTGTAGAAATTGTTGGTGCCGTCGTTACGCGGAATCCATGCGGTAGCGAAATACTGCTGCAACATTGCCACCCAACCGCCTTTGGAGCTGACGTTGAGGTTTTCGTTATCGGCAATGGTGTCGAATTTGTATTTCTCATACTTCTCATCCGGCGTGGAGTACGCTGCGCCGCGGAACGTATGCAACGCAAAGTTGCTGCTGCCGGTGTCGCGATGAGGAGGCAGGTTGACGGATTGTTTTAACTGACCAAAGGTGGAGACTTCCAGCGGTTTTTCGCCGGTGTTCTGCACGCTATAGTTCACGTTAACCGCATAATCGCCACGCTTAAAGACAAACGTTTTGGTAAACGTGTTGCCTGCGGCGTCAGTATAAGTCATCGGAACCTGCAGTTCGTTCTGACCGTCGGCCAGTACAAACGCCTCTTTCTCGACGTTGTACAGCGGACGCGGGCCGTTCGCCGGGTTATCCGGGCCGTCGCGGCCTGTCAGGCCGCTTTGCGCCTGATAGATAAACTGCGGGGTGGTTTCCAGCAGCTGGAACGGTTCGTTGGAACCCAGTTCTTTCGGGTAAGCCGGGAGCAAGGCCTGCTCGACATCACCACCACGGGTGTTGATAGTCAAATCAAGCACATCGGTTTTCACCGTAATCATTTTCCCCTGGCCACTGGCTGGTACGCCCTGGTCGGCGGCGCTACCCGCTGCGGTGGTCGTTGTCTGCGTGGTCTGTTGAGTCTGAGGTTGCGGATTTTTATCCTGCTCCCAGGCTTGCCAGATCATGAAAGACACGAACAGCAAAGCGATGACTAAAAGATTGCGTTGCGAATCCATCGTTAGTGTTCTCTGGTATCAAATGGTCCGGGCGGGACGGGATCGTCACCACCAGGGTGTAAAGGGTGGCATTTTAATACGCGTTTCACCGTCAACCAACTGCCTTTTATCACTCCAAACCTGCGCAATGCCTCAATTCCGTAGCTTGAGCACGTTGGCGTGAAACGACAATGCGGCCCAAGCAGCGGACTGATCAGGCGTTGATAGACCCGAATAAGGGCTATCAGGACCCGCGAGCCAGGCGACAGTGGCGGCGCCATAATTTTTCCAACGCTTCCGAGAGAGCACGGTTATCGAGGTCGGCAACCCCTTTTTTCGCCACCACCACGAAATCCATTGCAGGAAGTTCATGCTGGCGCAGACGGAAGCTTTCACGCGTCAGACGTTTAATCCGGTTGCGTTCATGCGCACGTCGAACATTTTTCTTGGCGACGGTAAGACCGATACGGGGATGCCCCAGCGAATTCAGGCGGCCGAGTATGGTGATTTGCGGCGTGCCAGCCCGTTGAGGTTGCTGGAAGACGAATGTGAAATGAGCGGGAGTTAACAAACGTAACTCCCTGGGAAATGCGAGCTTAACCACTCAGGGGTTAGCTTTATTACTTGGAAACGGTCAGACGAGCGCGGCCTTTAGCACGACGACGTGCCAGAACCTGACGACCATTTTTAGTAGCCATACGAGCACGGAAGCCGTGAGAACGGTTGCGCTTCAGTACAGACGGTTGAAAAGTGCGTTTCATGGCGATTTCTACCTAAACTTGAATAAATTCACTGACTTTTGCGTATACCCGAACAAACTTTGAACGACTTACGCCACAGTGTGGGTGATTAAAGAGGCCGGATTGTAATAATTGTACACTCCGGAGTCAATTCTCTTTCCTTATTTTCCCGCGATTTTCCACGCCTTTTTGTGCGGAAAATAAGCAGCGTTGACGCCATATGACGGGCATTGCGCGACGGGTGGAGAATTATACGGACTGCCAGGTAAAGCGCAAGGATCGCCCTGGATCTTTATGCGATCTTTTAGGCGTCTGCTCACCTTTACCTATTAATTTTTTCAATATGCGCGCGAAAGCGTACAGGAGTTCCCCAGGATCGATTACACTTATCCTTTCCTGGAAAGTCCTGTGGATAAATCGGGAAGAATCTGTGAGAAACAGAAGATCTCTTGCTCAGTTTAGGCTATGATCCGCGGTCCTGATCGTTTCAAACGATCCTGGTCAGGCATGAACACGAAATCTTTCAGACTGCGTGAAGTCGCGATCGTTTGAAAGATCCGTGAAAACCGCAGACAGCGGTTCGTGCGTCACCCTTCATGCAGGGTCTTATCGACGTGCGCCAACAATCATTAATGTATCAGCCTTTGTCATTTATCGACTTTTGTTCGAGTGGAGTCCGCCGTGTCACTTTCGCTTTGGCAGCAGTGTCTTGCCCGATTGCAGGATGAGTTACCAGCCACAGAATTCAGTATGTGGATACGCCCGTTGCAGGCGGAACTGAGCGATAACACGCTGGCTTTGTATGCGCCAAACCGTTTTGTGCTCGATTGGGTAAGAGATAAGTACCTCAACAATATCAATGGATTACTCAACACATTCTGCGGCGCGGATGCCCCACAACTGCGTTTTGAAGTGGGAACAAAGCCCGTTACGCAAACGCTAAAAACGCCTGTGCATAACGTTGTCGCGCCTGCGCAGACAACGACGGCGCAGCCGCAGCGCGTAGCGCCTGCGGCCCGTTCGGGCTGGGATAACGTACCAGCGCCGGCGGAGCCGACCTACCGCTCCAACGTCAATGTTAAGCATACATTTGATAACTTCGTCGAAGGTAAATCCAACCAACTGGCGCGCGCGGCGGCACGTCAGGTGGCGGATAATCCTGGCGGCGCTTATAACCCGTTATTCCTCTATGGCGGCACTGGTCTGGGTAAAACTCACCTGCTGCACGCGGTGGGTAACGGCATTATGGCGCGCAAACCCAACGCGAAAGTCGTGTATATGCACTCCGAGCGCTTTGTGCAGGACATGGTAAAAGCCCTGCAAAATAACGCCATCGAAGAGTTTAAACGCTACTACCGCTCCGTTGACGCATTGCTGATCGACGATATTCAATTCTTCGCCAATAAAGAACGATCCCAGGAAGAGTTTTTCCACACCTTTAACGCTCTGCTGGAAGGCAATCAGCAGATCATTTTGACGTCGGATCGCTATCCGAAAGAGATCAACGGCGTTGAGGATCGTCTCAAGTCCCGCTTTGGTTGGGGGCTAACAGTGGCGATCGAACCGCCAGAACTGGAAACCCGCGTGGCGATCCTGATGAAAAAAGCGGACGAAAATGATATTCGTCTGCCAGGCGAGGTCGCGTTCTTTATCGCCAAGCGTCTACGCTCTAACGTACGTGAACTGGAAGGCGCGCTGAACCGGGTGATCGCCAATGCCAACTTTACCGGCCGGGCGATTACTATCGACTTTGTGCGCGAAGCGCTGCGCGATTTACTGGCGTTGCAGGAAAAACTGGTCACCATCGACAATATTCAGAAGACGGTGGCCGAGTATTACAAAATCAAAATTGCGGATCTGCTTTCTAAGCGTCGATCTCGCTCGGTAGCACGTCCGCGCCAGATGGCTATGGCGCTGGCAAAAGAGCTCACCAACCACAGTTTGCCGGAAATCGGCGATGCGTTTGGCGGGCGCGACCACACTACCGTACTTCATGCCTGTCGTAAAATTGAGCAACTGCGTGAAGAAAGCCACGATATCAAAGAAGATTTTTCGAATTTAATCAGAACATTGTCGTCGTGATCCTATGAAATTTACCGTTGAACGTGAACATTTATTAAAACCGCTTCAGCAGGTCAGCGGCCCGCTGGGCGGTCGTCCTACGCTGCCGATTCTCGGTAACCTGCTCCTCCAGGTAGCGGACGGTACGCTTTCTCTGACCGGCACCGATCTTGAAATGGAGATGGTCGCGCGCGTTACGCTTTCTCAGCCGCATGAGCCAGGCGCCACTACCGTGCCGGCGCGGAAATTCTTTGATATCTGCCGCGGCCTGCCGGAGGGCGCGGAGATTGCCGTTCAGTTGGAAGGCGATCGGATGCTGGTGCGTTCTGGCCGTAGCCGCTTCTCGCTGTCTACGCTGCCTGCCGCCGATTTCCCGAATCTTGACGACTGGCAAAGCGAAGTTGAATTTACGCTGCCGCAGGCCACGATGAAGCGCCTGATTGAAGCGACCCAGTTTTCGATGGCCCATCAGGATGTGCGCTACTACTTAAACGGTATGCTGTTTGAAACGGAAGGTAGCGAACTGCGCACTGTTGCGACCGACGGCCACCGTCTGGCGGTGTGCTCAATGCCGCTGGAGGCGTCTTTACCCAGCCATTCGGTGATTGTGCCGCGTAAAGGCGTGATTGAACTGATGCGTATGCTCGACGGTGGCGAAAACCCGCTGCGCGTGCAGATCGGCAGTAATAATATCCGCGCGCACGTCGGCGACTTTATCTTTACCTCGAAGCTGGTGGATGGTCGTTTCCCGGATTACCGTCGCGTATTGCCGAAGAATCCGGATAAACATCTGGAAGCGGGCTGCGATATCCTCAAGCAGGCGTTTGCCCGCGCAGCAATCCTCTCGAATGAGAAATTCCGCGGCGTGCGTCTGTACGTCAGTGAGAATCAGCTCAAAATCACCGCCAATAACCCGGAACAGGAAGAAGCGGAAGAGATTCTGGACGTGAGCTACGGCGGGACGGAGATGGAAATCGGCTTTAACGTCAGTTACGTGCTGGACGTGCTCAATGCGCTGAAGTGCGAAACCGTGCGCATTATGCTGACGGATTCCGTATCCAGCGTACAGATTGAGGATGCGGCGTCACAGAGTGCTGCCTACGTTGTTATGCCAATGAGGCTGTAGAATCTGAAAAGGGGCTGGTTTACTTGCCATTTCGCCTCCCGGCAGTGCTCGAAATGCTCACGTACTTCGTGTACGCTCCGCTTTCTGCGCGCTGGCGGTAGACGAACTGGCTGCGACACACGCCCCTGGACGAATGTACTAATATATGTCACTGACGCGCCTTTTAATCAAAGACTTCCGCAACATAGAAAATGCGGATCTCGCTTTATCCCCCGGCTTTAATTTCCTGGTTGGCGCCAACGGTAGCGGCAAAACCAGCGTGCTGGAAGCTATTTATACGCTTGGCCACGGTCGGGCGTTTCGCAGTTTGCAGCCTGGCCGCGTGATTCGTCATGAGCAGGAAGCGTTTGTTCTTCACGGGCGCCTGCAGGGCGAAGAGCGTGAGACGTCGATTGGCTTAACCAAAGATAAGCAGGGCGACAGCAAGGTCCGTATCGACGGTACCGACGGTCACAAGATCGCGGAGCTGGCGCATTTAATGCCGATGCAGTTGATTACGCCGGAGGGGTTTACTTTACTCAACGGCGGCCCCAAATACAGAAGAGCGTTCCTTGACTGGGGATGCTTTCACAACGAAGCCGGATTCTTCACCGCCTGGAGCAACCTGAAACGATTGCTGAAACAGCGTAATGCCGCGCTGCGCCAGGTGAGTCGTTATGAGCAATTGCGCCCGTGGGATAAGGAGCTGATTCCGCTGGCGGAACAAATTAGTACCTGGCGGGCGGAGTACAGTAGCGCTATCGCACAGGACATGGCGGATACCTGTCAGCAGTTTTTACCTGAATTTTCCCTGACGTTCTCTTTCCAGCGCGGCTGGGAGAAAGAGACAGACTATGCGGACGTGCTGGAGCGAAGCTTTGAGCGTGACCGTATGTTGACCTACACCGCGCACGGGCCGCATAAAGCGGACTTTCGCATTCGCGCTGACGGCGCGCCGGTGGAAGATACCCTGTCGCGCGGGCAGCTAAAGTTATTGATGTGCGCCTTACGTCTGGCGCAGGGCGAGTTCCTCACCCGCGAAAGCGGGCGGCGCTGCCTGTACCTGATAGATGATTTTGCCTCTGAACTTGACGATGCGCGTCGCGGACTGCTGGCCAGCCGCTTAAAAGCCACGCAATCGCAGGTCTTTGTCAGCGCAATTAGCGCTGAACACGTTATAGACATGTCGGATGAAAATTCGAAGATGTTTACCGTGGAAAAGGGTAAAATAACGGATTAACCCAAGATTAAATGAGCGAGAAACGTTGATGTCGAATTCTTATGACTCCTCCAGTATCAAAGTCCTGAAAGGGCTGGATGCGGTGCGTAAGCGCCCGGGTATGTATATCGGCGACACGGATGACGGCACCGGTCTGCACCACATGGTATTCGAGGTGGTAGATAACGCTATCGACGAAGCGCTCGCGGGTCACTGTAAAGATATCGTCGTGACTATTCACGCCGATAACTCCGTGTCCGTAACGGATGATGGCCGTGGCATTCCGACCGGTATTCACCCGGAAGAAGGCGTCTCGGCGGCGGAAGTGATCATGACCGTTCTGCACGCGGGCGGTAAATTTGACGATAACTCCTATAAAGTCTCCGGCGGTCTGCACGGCGTGGGCGTCTCGGTAGTCAACGCTCTGTCGCAAAAACTGGAACTGGTTATCCAGCGAGATGGCAAAATTCACCGTCAGATCTACGAGCACGGCGTGCCGCAGGCACCCCTGGCCGTCACTGGCGATACCGATAAAACCGGCACGATGGTACGTTTCTGGCCGAGCCACGAAACCTTCACTAACGTCACTGAATTTGAATATGAGATCCTGGCGAAACGCCTGCGTGAACTGTCATTCCTGAACTCTGGCGTTTCCATCCGTCTGCGCGACAAGCGTGACGGCAAAGAAGATCATTTCCACTACGAAGGCGGCATCAAGGCGTTTGTTGAATATCTCAACAAAAACAAAACGCCGATCCACCCGAATATCTTCTACTTCTCCACCGAAAAAGACGGTATCGGCGTCGAAGTAGCGCTGCAGTGGAACGATGGTTTCCAGGAAAACATCTACTGCTTTACCAACAACATTCCGCAGCGCGACGGCGGTACTCACCTGGCAGGCTTCCGTGCGGCGATGACCCGTACGCTGAACGCCTACATGGACAAAGAAGGCTACAGCAAAAAAGCCAAAGTCAGCGCCACCGGCGACGATGCCCGTGAAGGTCTGATTGCGGTGGTTTCCGTAAAAGTACCGGATCCGAAATTCTCCTCACAGACCAAAGATAAGCTGGTCTCTTCCGAGGTGAAATCGGCGGTGGAACAGCAGATGAACGAACTGCTGAGCGAATACCTGCTGGAAAACCCATCTGACGCGAAAATCGTCGTCGGCAAAATTATCGACGCCGCGCGTGCGCGTGAAGCGGCGCGTCGCGCCCGTGAAATGACCCGTCGTAAAGGCGCGCTGGATTTAGCCGGTCTGCCGGGCAAACTGGCGGACTGTCAGGAACGCGACCCGGCGCTGTCCGAACTGTACCTGGTGGAAGGGGACTCCGCGGGCGGCTCTGCGAAGCAGGGGCGTAACCGCAAGAACCAGGCGATTCTGCCGCTGAAAGGTAAAATCCTCAACGTCGAGAAAGCGCGCTTCGACAAGATGCTCTCCTCTCAGGAAGTGGCGACGCTGATTACCGCGCTGGGCTGCGGTATCGGTCGCGACGAGTACAACCCGGACAAGCTGCGCTATCACAGCATCATCATCATGACCGATGCGGACGTCGACGGCTCGCACATCCGTACGCTGCTGTTGACCTTCTTCTATCGTCAGATGCCGGAAATCGTCGAGCGCGGCCACGTCTACATTGCCCAGCCGCCGCTGTACAAAGTGAAGAAAGGCAAGCAGGAACAGTACATCAAAGACGACGAAGCGATGGATCAGTACCAGATTTCCATCGCGCTTGACGGTGCGACTCTGCACGCGAACGCTCATGCGCCAGCGCTATCCGGCGAAGCGTTAGAAAAACTGGTCTCTGAATATAACGCCACGCAGAAAATGATTGGTCGTATGGAGCGTCGCTTCCCGAAAGCGCTGCTCAAAGAGCTGGTGTATCAGCCAACTCTGACCGAAGCCGATCTTTCTGATGAGCAGACTGTAACGCGCTGGGTGAATGCGCTGATTACCGAGCTGAATGAGAAAGAGCAGCACGGCAGTCAGTGGAAGTTCGATGTTCATACTAATACGGAACAGAATCTGTTCGAGCCGATCGTTCGCGTGCGTACGCATGGCGTGGATACCGATTATCCGTTGGATCACGAGTTTGTGACCGGCGCGGAATATCGTCGTATCTGCACGCTGGGCGAGAAGCTGCGCGGTCTGATTGAAGAGGACGCGTTCATCGAACGCGGCGAGCGTCGCCAGCCGGTAACCAGCTTCGAGCAGGCGCTGGAGTGGCTGGTGAAAGAATCACGTCGCGGTCTGGCTATCCAGCGTTATAAAGGTCTGGGTGAAATGAACCCGGATCAGCTGTGGGAAACCACCATGGACCCGGAAAGCCGCCGTATGCTGCGCGTGACCGTTAAAGATGCGATTGCTGCCGACCAGCTGTTCACCACGCTGATGGGTGATGCCGTTGAGCCGCGTCGTGCCTTTATCGAAGAGAACGCCCTGAAAGCAGCGAATATCGATATTTAACCTGCCTTAATCCCCGGCCTACCGCTGGTTGGCCGGGGCATCATGATGTTCATCGACATAGCTGAATAAAAAATCTCTAAAGCGCTGAGTGGCGGGCGTTTGTGCGCGCCACGCATGGAAATAAAGGTTCATATTGCGCCGCAGCGGAGGCGTGAGCGAACAGGTCGCTAATTGGTAGCTTTTGGCGTAATGGCGGGAAAAGGTTCCGGCGATCACCACGCCTTCACACTGCGCCGCCAGCGACATGGCGGTCGCCATATGTTCCACCGTCATTTTGGGCTTAATGCGCACGCCAGCGGTTGCGGAGATCATCGGAATGGATTCGTTGCCAACGGCGATCAGCTCTTCGCTTTGAATCTCTTCCCAGCGAACCGTTTTTTTATGCAGCCGATAGTCCGGATGGCAGTACAGGGCGATTTCCGTTGTGAACAGCGTTTGTTTGTCGATTTCCGGTTCCAGCGGCCGCTCCGGGCCGATACCAAAATCGGCTTCTCCCAACATAATGCTTTTTTGTAATTGCGACATGGGCTTATCAATAAGCTGTACGTGGGTATGCGGATGCTGCCGCTTAAAGGCATGGATGATTTGCGGCAGAAAAGCACAGGCGATCAGCGGCGCGCCAACAACCCGCACCAGGGATTTTTTGATCTCTTTCAGGTCGCGGGCATAATTTTCGGCCCGTTGAAACTCTTCAACAACCCGCATGGCGGCGGGTAAAAACTTTTCGCCGTCGGGCGATAGCTTCACCACGCGCGAAGTGCGGTCGAAAAGGGAAACCTCCATCTGGCTTTCCATTTCGTTGATTAAACCGCTAACAGCTCCCTGCGTGATGCACAGATATTTGCTGGCGGCGGTAAAACTACGCAAATCCGCGACGGCCAGAAACGCGCGAAATTGCCGGATAGTTAAATTCATTTGCCACCTGTGTTACCCCTTTACTGAGAGGATTTTATCTCAGGCTGGATAAGGTCGCGTTGATACGACTCGCAAATACAGGGTGTCTGCCTGCGGCGCAGGCAGACAGTTGGCTTATTTTACGGTGATGGTTGGTGATTTTTTCATGGTTTCTTCGGTCAGTTCCTGGCCGATGCCGGGAAGCTCCGGGACTTCGTACATGCCGTTCTTCGGCAGGTAGTTGTATTTACAGGTCTGTGTATTCGGCTCCAGCAGCGCATACCGGTGCAGTTCGTGGATGACGAAGTTAGGGATTGCGGTTTCCATATGCAGCGCCACCGCCGTGGAAATCGGCCCGCCGCAAACGTGGATTTGCACCGTTTTGTCGTAAACGTGCGCCATATCGCAGATTTTCTTCACTTCGGTGATGCCGCCGCAGGTGCAGATATCGGGCTGAATAACGCTCAGGCTGCCGTTTTCCAGGAAAGGACGGTATCCCCAGCGCCAGTAAATACGTTCGCCAGCCGCCAGTGGAATATTGACCTTATCGGCAACCTGCTTCATCTGTGCGGGATTTAACGGCATGACCGGCTCTTCGTAGTAGAAGATGCCCAGTTCTTCGATCATGCGGCCAAACTGAATCGCCGAGGTGGTATCCGTAAAGGCATGCATTTCGGCGATGATATCCACATCCGGGCCGACTGCATCGCGAATGGCGGCCATACGGTCGTAGCCCAGACGCAGGATTTTATCGGTGAGAGGCCCGTTGAGGTTTTGCTGGTTCCAGTTGCCGTGGCGATCCATTGCGACGGTATCCACTTTTATTGCGTCATAGCCTTCGCTGACGGCGGTCAGTGCCGCCTGTGCATACTGCTCCGGCTCGGTCAGCATATCTTTATCGCTGCCGTCCCCCCAACCAAACTGTAGCTGACTGGCGTAGGTTCTTATTTTCTCGCGGCTTTTGCCGCCAAGCATTTTATACAGCGGCACGCCCCACGCTTTGCCTTTGATATCCCACAGCGCGATATCGATGCCGCTCATCGCCGCGGAAAAGATGCCGCCGCCGCCCTGCCCCCAGAAGGTTTTTTTGAGCATCTTTTCCCAGATAGCTTCGTTATTCATCGGGTCCATGCCGATGATAATGGCGGCTAAATCTTTTGCCATGCCGATGCCTGCGGAGGCACCGACGCCGTAGGCCAACCCGACTTCGCCAAAACCGGAAATGCCCTCATCGGTATTAATTTTTACCACCACCGGACGCCATTTGCTGGTGGCGGACGCAAAATCGTTCGCCACATCAATAATATCAACGCTGGTAATTTTCATCATTTACTCCTCGTAATTAATATTTTTTAATCGTTAAGATTAATGCCGATACCACGGCGATAGCGCTGATAAAAACCAGGCATAGTAAGCCGCCGGTATAAGTTCCAGTGATAGAAATAAATAAGCCGATAAATACGGGGGATAATGAAGAGAGTCCATTGGCGACGCCGTTCATTACGCCGCTGGCGGCGGAAATAGATTTTCCGGGTATCATTCCCTGTAATAACGTCCAGGCAACGGGTGTACCCATCGTACAGAAAGCAACAGCAAAGGAGAGGAGTACCGCTGACATATATTTATGTTCGGTTATGGTGCCGAAATAGATACTGACGCCAGCGAAAAACATTAATACCATTAATATGGGGGCGCTGCGTCCTATTTTATCGACGAAGACGCCTGCGGCCGCTTTGGCAAATATCGACAGGACAAAGGGAAGCGACGCCAGCCAGCCCATTTCCGCCCAACTGAACCCTCTGGCTGATTTTAGATAGGTCGGCAGCCAGGTAATCATCCCCCAGTACAGGCATTGCAGACACAGATACCACAGCACCAGCAACCAATAGCTGTAGTTGGTAATCACTGGTTTTACCCGCAACATAAAACTTTCGCTGCTGCCTGCGCTTTCCGTTTCCTGCCCGGCTTTGATATAAGCCAGTTCCTGCTCGCTGATACTTTTATGTTGTTCTGGTTTATCAGCAACATATCGCCAAAGTAGCCAGAGTGGGATTAACCCAAGAGCGGCGCATAAAAAGAAGTTGGAGCGCCAGCCGTGGGTGCCTATCCACCAGGTGAAAAAAGGCATCGCAATGGCGGGAGCGACTGACTGGCCGACGATCCACGCCGCGTTTGCTCTGCCGCGTTCCTGCTTCGGGAACCAGTTTTTAATAAATACGCTTTGCAGTGGATAATAAAATCCCTCTCCGATGCCCAGTAATATACGGCAAATAATAATTAGAGCGAATGATGTAGCGACTCCGCCAATCATTAAAGCGATAGTCCAGATCAGAATACAAAGCATCATCGCTTTTCTGGGGCCGAGATAATCACCAAGCGGTGATAATACAACGTTAGCGATACCATAAGCGGCCAGAAAGACGGTCATCATCATGCCGATTTGCAAGGGCATGCCTTCAATACCCATATAGGCTAAGAAGGGTTCATTCGCGGCTAATACCGAAACATTAACGCGATCGAGATAAGCAATAAATATTCCAATAAACAGACAGGCAACGATTAAAAATCTTTTCCTGGTTGGGGGGGCGGTAAGGGCCATCGACATTAGCGATCTCCTTCTCATCGGATAAGGTTATTTTAAAATATAAGTTTTTGTTGATTTTTACTGATTAAGAACCAATCCCATTAGGCTCTAAGTGATGATGTCCAAAGTAGCAATACGCATTCTTTTAGAAAAACGGTATTTTCTGTTTGATTAATGAGGTTATCTAATACATCAGGAGGAGAGAATACGGCCTGAAAAGGGGAATCCCGTTTGTGAATCTTATCCCCCTTTATCCCTGACTCTTTTGCTGTTTTTTGAGCGGAATCGCGTTAGCATGAGTCAGGACTCATTTAATGCGGGGATTTCATGGCTATCAAACTTATTGCTATCGACATGGATGGCACCCTTCTGCTGCCCGATCACACCATTTCTCCGGCGGTTAAAAACGCGATTGCCGCTGCGCGTGAAAAAGGGGTAAATGTGGTGCTGACCACAGGCCGTCCGTATGCGGGTGTGCACAGTTACCTGAAAGAACTTCACATGGAACAGCCCGGCGATTATTGCATCACCTATAACGGGGCGCTGGTGCAGAAAGCAGGGGACGGCAGTACGGTTGCGCAAACGGCGCTCAGCTATGATGACTACCGTTACCTGGAAAAACTGTCCCGTGAGGTGGGTTCTCACTTCCACGCATTAGACCGAAATACGCTTTATACCGCTAACCGCGATATCAGCTACTACACGGTGCATGAGTCGTATGTGGCGACCATTCCGCTGGTGTTCTGTGAAGCCGAAAAAATGGATCCTGCGACCCAGTTCCTGAAAGTGATGATGATCGATGAGCCTGCCGTTCTCGACCGGGCGATTGCGCGTATACCGGCAGAGGTGAAGGAAAAGTACACCGTGCTGAAAAGTGCGCCGTACTTCCTCGAAATCCTCGATAAACGCGTCAACAAAGGGACTGGCGTAAAATCGCTGGCCGAGGCGTTGGGAATTAAAGCCGAGGAGGTGATGGCGATTGGCGATCAGGAAAACGACATTGCGATGATTGAATACGCCGGTATGGGCGTGGCAATGGACAATGCCATTCCGTCGGTCAAAGAGGTGGCTAACTTTGTGACTAAATCGAACCTTGAAGATGGTGTTGCCTGGGCGATTGAAAAATTTGTGCTGAACCCCGATCACTCATCCGGCCATTTCCCCGCCCGATAAGGCATAGTCGCCATCGGGCAAATACGCGCTTAACGACCCGCACTTGCTGCGGGTTTTTTTATGTCTTTCGTTTACGTCTTATAACGTTCCCATAACCAATTGTCGTTTTTGTGATCTAAATTGTAGTACAACATAATTTCGTTGTACTACATTAATGACATGATAACGACGGTTGATATCACGCTAGTACTACAAAATTGCGGCGTAATTCAGCTATCGCGGTAAAGTAAGAGAGTTCACATCGAGCACAAGGACTCTCTATGACTCTCAATAAAACCGATCGCATCGTTATCACGCTGGGCAAACAGATTGTCAGCGGTAAATACGTACCCGGTTCGGCGCTGCCAGCGGAAGCGGATCTGTGCGAGGAGTTTGAAACGTCGCGCAACATCATTCGCGAAGTGTTTCGTTCGCTTATGGCGAAGCGGCTAATTGAAATGAAGCGCTATCGCGGCGCGTTTATCGCACCGCGTAACCAGTGGAATTATCTCGATACCGACGTGCTGCAATGGGTGCTGGAAAATGACTACGACCCGAGGCTTATCAGCGCGATGAGCGAAATACGAAACCTGGTGGAGCCAGCAATAGCACGCTGGGCGGCGGAACGGGCAACATCAAGCGATCTGGCTGAAATTGAGTCGGCGCTAAACGACATGATTGCCAACAACCAGGACCGGGAAGCGTTTAACGAGGCGGATATTCGCTATCACGAAGCAGTGTTGCAGTCGGTGCATAACCCGGTACTGCAACAGTTAAATGTAGCGATCAGCTCGCTACAGCGAGCGGTATTTGAACGGACCTGGATGGGCGATGCGGCCAATATGCCGAAAACGCTCCAGGAACATAAGGCGCTATTCGATGCGATACGGCATCAGGATGGCGATGCGGCAGAGCAGGCGGCATTAACCATGATCGCCAGCTCGACACGAAGGTTAAAGGAAATCACATGACAGCTCGCTACATCGCAATTGACTGGGGATCGACCAATCTGCGCGCCTGGCTTTACCAGGGCGACAAATGCCTGGAGAGCAGGCAATCAGAAGCAGGCGTTACACGCCTGAACGGTAAATCTCCTGACGCGGTGTTAGCAGAAGTCACAACACACTGGCGCGACAGCGCCACCCCCGTGGTAATGGCGGGCATGATCGGCAGTAACGTAGGCTGGCAAAATGCGCCTTATCTGCCGGTTCCCGCCCTGTTCTCCGCTATTGGCGAACAGTTAACCGCCGTTGGCGACAACATCTGGATCATTCCCGGATTGTGTGTCTCACGCGAGGATAACCACAACGTGATGCGCGGTGAAGAGACGCAACTGCTTGGCGCCCGCGAACTTTCTCCTTCTTCTGTCTATGTCATGCCCGGCACGCATTGCAAATGGGTACAGACTGATACGCAACAAATCCATGATTTTCGTACTGTGATGACAGGCGAACTCCATCACTTGTTGCTGCGTCACTCGCTGGTCGGGGCTGGTTTGCCGGAACAGGAAGCTTCTGGCGACGCCTATGCCGCGGGGCTGGAGCGCGGTCTTAATTCTCCTGCCGTCCTGCCTTCTCTTTTTGAGGTTCGCGCCTCGCACGTGTTGGGACATCTTGCGCGTGAGCAGGTCAGCGACTTCCTCTCCGGCCTGTTGATTGGTGCGGAAGTCGCCAGCATGAGCGAATCCTTCGCGGCGCAACAGGCTATCACTCTCGTCGCTGGAACCGCGCTGATCTCACGTTACCAACAGGCGTTTCGTGCTATTGGGCGTGATGTTTCAACCGTGGATGGCGACATGGCATTTCAGGCTGGAATAAGGAGCATCGCTCATGCAGTGGCAAACTAATCTCCCTCTCATTGCAATCTTACGCGGTATAACGCCCGAAGATGCCCTGGCGCACGTTGGCGCGGTGGTGGATGCGGGATTTGACGCTATAGAAATTCCGCTTAACTCCCCACAGTGGGAAAAAAGCATTTCTTCCGTGGTGAAGGCGTATGGCGGCAGGGCGCTTATTGGCGCTGGTACCGTACTGAAACCGGAACAGGTAGACCAGCTTGCCGGGATGGGCTGCAAGCTGATCGTCACGCCGAATATCCAACCGGAGGTGATCCGCCGGGCGGTGAGCTATGGCATGACCGTGTGTCCGGGCTGCGCCACGGCAACGGAAGCCTTTTCTGCGCTGGATGCAGGCGCACAGGCGTTAAAAATTTTCCCGTCGTCGGCGTTTGGTCCGGGCTACATCAGCGCGCTGAAAGCGGTACTTCCGCCGGATGTTCCGCTATTTGCCGTCGGCGGCGTGACGCCGGAAAACCTGGCGCAATGGATTAAAGCCGGCTGTGTGGGCGCGGGATTGGGTAGCGATCTCTATCGCGCCGGGCAATCCGTTGAACGCACCGCGCAGCAGGCTGCGGCATTTGTTAATGCGTATCGAGAGGCAGTGAAATGAAAATAACTCACATCACCACGTACCGTTTACCTCCACGTTGGATGTTCCTGAAAATCGAAACGGATGAAGGCGTGGTTGGCTGGGGAGAGCCGGTCATTGAAGGTCGGGCACGTACTGTAGAGGCGGCAGTACATGAGTTTGCCGACTACCTGATAGGGAAAGATCCGGCGCGTATCAACGACCTGTGGCAGGTAATGTACCGGGCCGGTTTTTATCGCGGCGGCCCGATTATGATGAGCGCCATCGCCGGTATTGACCAGGCATTGTGGGATATCAAAGGCAAGGTGTTGAATGCGCCGGTCTGGCAGCTCATGGGCGGCCTGGTGCGCGACAAAATCAAGGCCTATAGCTGGGTGGGCGGCGATCGTCCGGCAGACGTCATTGACGGTATTGAAAAATTGCGCGGTATTGGTTTTGACACCTTCAAGCTGAACGGCTGTGAAGAGATGGGCGTGATTGATAACTCCCGTGCGGTGGATGCGGCGGTCAATACCGTGGCGCAAATCCGCGAAGCTTTTGGCAGTGAAATTGAGTTTGGGCTCGATTTCCACGGTCGCGTTAGCGCGCCGATGGCGAAGGTGCTGATTAAAGAACTGGAACCCTATCGTCCGCTGTTTATTGAAGAGCCGGTGCTGGCGGAACAGGCGGAATATTATCCGCGCCTGGCAGCGCAAACGCATATTCCGATTGCCGCAGGCGAACGTATGTTCTCGCGTTTTGAATTTAAACGCGTGCTGGACGCGGGCGGGTTGGCGATTCTACAGCCGGATTTATCCCACGCGGGCGGCATTACCGAATGCTATAAAATCGCCGGAATGGCGGAAGCATATGATGTGGCGCTGGCGCCGCATTGCCCGCTGGGTCCAATCGCCCTGGCTGCCTGCCTGCATATCGATTTTGTTTCGCGCAACGCGGTATTCCAGGAGCAGAGCATGGGCATTCACTATAACAAGGGCGCGGAGCTGCTCGACTTTGTGAAAAACAAAGAAGACTTCAGCATGGACGGCGGCTTCTTTAAACCCTTAACCAAACCGGGTCTTGGCGTAGACATTGACGAGGCCAGGGTGATTGAACTTAGCAAAAGCGCGCCGGACTGGCGTAATCCGTTGTGGCGGCACGCTGACGGATCGGTAGCCGAGTGGTGATCGCCACGCTGTAGGCTCAACAAACGTCGCCCTCCGGGCAACCCAATTTAAATATAAAAACATACCCTCTGTAATTTACAGGGCATGGTGAGCGGCCTCGCTATGCCCAGAATCTGGAGACAGATGACGATGGATATTTCAGTTACAGCAGCACAGCCGGGGCGCCGCCGCTATCTGACGCTGGTGATGATCTTTATTACCGTGGTGATTTGCTACGTCGATCGCGCCAACCTTGCCGTGGCTTCCATGCATATTCAAAAAGAATTCGGCATTACCAAAGCGGAAATGGGCTATGTCTTCTCCGCTTTTGCCTGGCTCTATACGTTATGCCAGATCCCCGGCGGCTGGTTTCTCGACCGTATTGGGTCCCGGCTGACCTATTTTATCGCTATCTTCGGCTGGTCAGTCGCGACGCTATTGCAGGGGTTTGCGACGGGACTATTGTCGCTTATCGGCCTGCGCGCTATTACCGGGATTTTCGAGGCACCAGCCTTTCCGGCAAATAACCGGATGGTCACTAGCTGGTTTCCGGAGCATGAGCGCGCATCCGCAGTCGGGTTCTACACCTCCGGACAGTTCGTCGGACTGGCATTCCTTACGCCGCTGCTGATCTGGATTCAGGAAATGCTGAGCTGGCACTGGGTCTTTATCGTCACCGGCGGTATCGGGATTATCTGGTCATTGGTCTGGTTTAAGGTTTATCAACCGCCGCGTTTGACGAAAAGCCTTAGCCAGGCGGAGCTGGAGTATATTCGCGATGGCGGCGGTCTGGTGGATGGCGATGCGCCAGCGAAAAAAGAGGCCCGCCAGCCGTTGACGAAAGCCGACTGGAAACTGGTGTTCCATCGTAAGCTGGTGGGCGTCTACCTCGGTCAGTTCGCCGTAAACTCTACGCTATGGTTCTTTCTGACCTGGTTCCCTAATTATCTGACCCAGGAAAAAGGCATTACCGCGCTAAAAGCGGGCTTTATGACGACCGTACCGTTCCTGGCTGCCTTTTTTGGCGTACTGCTCTCCGGCTGGCTGGCGGATAAACTGGTGAAAAAAGGCTTCTCGCTGGGCGTGGCGCGCAAAACGCCGATTATTTGCGGTTTGCTCATCTCCACGTGCATTATGGGCGCTAACTACACTAACGATCCGTTGTGGATTATGGCATTGATGGCGATAGCTTTCTTCGGAAACGGATTTGCGTCCATTACCTGGTCGTTAATCTCTTCCCTTGCGCCGATGCGGTTGATTGGCCTTACCGGCGGTATGTTTAACTTTATCGGTGGGTTAGGCGGGATTAGCGTACCGTTAGTGATTGGTTATCTGGCGCAAAGCTACGGTTTTGCTCCGGCGCTGGTCTATATCTCCGTTGTGGCCCTGCTGGGCGCGCTGTCTTACATCCTGTTAGTGGGCGATGTGAAACGCGTCGGATAAGTTGGCCGTGGCGAGCCGGAAGTCATTATGGCGAAGGATGACCGGCTATCCATGCGTCGAGCGCCGTCACTCCCTGCGTCACGATAGTTTTAATATCTATATCGCTAAGCGGTTGCAATTCCAGCTCCCGACAGGCTTCGGTTGCCTGCGTCATCCCCAGGCTGGCGCAGCCGCTTTTTAATTTATGCGCCAGCCGCTTAATGTTAACGTCGTCATTCATGGCGCGCGCCGCCTCGATCTCCTCGACTAAAGGCAGCGCGCTGTCTTTGAATAACGCGACCCATTGCCGGAGTTTTTCCGGGCCGACAGACGCCATATCGCCGGCAAGCTGATGTTCATTCAGCATCGCCCGCGCGTTGTGAGATTTGCCCTGTAAATAGTGCGCTATCATGCGGTAAAGCTCCTCGCGGGGAACGGGCTTTTGAATAATCCCGCAGAAAAGACCGGCGGTACGCTGACGAAGATTATCGTCTATCACATGCGCGCTAAAACCAATGCGTTTCATGGCGGGATACAGGCTCATCAACTGCTGCGCCAGGGTTAAGCCGTCATAATCCGGTAAATCAAAATCCACCAGCGCCACATCAAAGGACTCGCCTTCAGCTAAACAGCGTAGCGCGTCATTCGCGCTTTCAGCTACTGAGACCTTCACCCCTTTACCCGTGAGCATTTCAGCGGTAATACGCTGCGTTAGCATATTATCTTCAATCAGCAACAGGCGTAATCCGTTAAGATTTATCGGTTCCCTGAACGCATTTTTGCTTGCGGGTTTGGGGTGGCGAACCGGCAGTTGTAAACGAAAACAACTGCCAACATGAAGCGTACTGGTGACGGTTAGCGTCCCGCCCATCGCCTCTGCCAGGCTGGCGCTGATAGCCAGCCCCAGGCCCGTCCCGCCCCGGCGTCCTGTCGCCTGCACAAACGGTTTGAAAATAGCCGTCAGCTTCGCTTCAGGGATACCGCATCCGGTATCTTCAACCTCAATAAACCAGCTCTGATCGTCGCAAAACGTGCGCAGCACTATGCTGCCGCGATCGGTAAATTTCGCCGCATTACTTAAAAGATTAATCACAATTTGACGTATCCGGCGCGGATCGCCTTGTAGCGTGGAAGGGAGTTGCTCGCTAAAGTCGGCGATGAGCGCCACCTGCACGCGGCTGTGCATTAAATGCAGCGCGCTATTCAACAATTGTCGCGGTTCAAACGGCTCCTCGCTAATGGAAACGTTGGTGCCGCCTACTTCAATCGCCGAGTAATCAAGAATATCGTTAAGAATCGCCAGTAGCGATTCGCCTGAATCATTAATGGCCTGTAAATCGTCGCGGTAGTTTGCCATGAGCGGTTTATCGGCCAGCAATTGTACCGTACCGAGAATGCCGTAAAGCGGCGTGCGAATTTCATGGCTCATGGCGGCAAGGAACGTCGATTTCGCCTCGTTGGCCTTTTCCGCTTCGGCGCGCGCCTGCCGGTGTTCCAGCACCAGCGCATGAAGCTCCGCCGTTTGCGATCGCACCTGTTCCGCCAAATCCTCACGATGGCGGTTCAATTTGCGCACGTTGGCGCGAAACGCTTCCATCAGACGGCTGATGGTATCCAGTTCGCTGACGCCAGCCGCCTCCGGAAACGGCGAGTCAATATCGCCCTCCAGTAGCCGCTGTAAGGCCTGCGTTTGTTGCGCCAGCGGGCGGGATACGGAACGGTAAACCACTCGCCAAAGAATAAAACTTAATGAGCACAGCGCCAGGATGCCTAAGATCACTAACCCTATTTGCCCACGCTGACTGGCGTGTGTAAGACGCGCTAACCCAGCCTCGTTTCGTTTTTCGATGGCGTTCACCAACTGCGACACTTCCGTACTGAAGCGGGTAAACTGAAAGAGGTTATTGGCCATAAGCGTTTGAAGCTGGTCGCGGATGGCGTTTTCCTTACGAAACAGGGTAACCAGTGTGGTGTACTGATTTATTTTCTCCAGCGCGTCGGCGATTTGGGCGCGAACGGTAGGATCTTCTATACGCTGCTGGCGGCGGGATAAAATTTTAACCAACTGATTAAGTTTTTCATCGGTGTCCTCGGCATCGCTCAGCCCTTGCGCGTCTTTTAAGGTCACAATGAGCTGCTTAAACCGCAGGGCATTGACCCGCAACTCATTCATCTGATTCACATACTCAAGGTCGATATCAATCAGCCGGTCAAGCGCGCGTTCAGCCTGGTCCCCTTTACCGCTTTCGATAAGATCGTAAATACCGGCCTGTGTGGCGCCCGCAGATGTCGCTGCATTATTGGCCTGGCCGTGAGCCTGGGCGGCAATGCTTTCCGCCGCCTCGGCAATCTGGCGGCTTAACTGCTGTTGCTGTGCGCGCAGCGTGAGAATTTCACCGACCAGCGTTCCCTGCTGCCCAAGCGTTTGCGCAATCTCTTTTTCTTGCCGGGCGATGGCCGAGGTATTAAACCCCTGCTCGCTTAATGCCTGCAAAAGATGGTTAATTTTAAGGCTTTGCGCTTTCAGCATCTTCCCCTGCGCCAGCCAAACGCCCTCGCTGTCGGCATTGGTCAGATTTTGCGCGGAAAAGAGCTCGTAAGCGCTGGCTTCGCTTAACTGCCTGGCCATATTCATCGTGGGGAGCAGCGCTTGTGTATTGGTTTGCTCCACCTGACTAATGACGCGCAGGCTTATCCAGCCGATCACGGTGCTGAGCAGGGTGAGTGCCGCCATCAGGGCGAAGGCCAGCCATAATCTGCGGGTCAGTGAAGGCGTTGACATTTATGCGCCGCGGGTGAAATGGGTTGAGTTGCCGCCGGAAAAACCATTAGGATAAAACCTTGTTGCTGGTGGGGCTATCATGCGCGCGCTTATTTCGTTCTTTTTTTTGATAATCATCGTCTCGAATGTAGAAACGGCGTCAGCCGAAACCGGGTTGCTACACTGGACGCGCGCCGATCGGGCGATTCCCTGGCGGCAAACGTCAGTCAATGCGAGTAAACCCTGGAAACTGTGCGCATTATACCCCAGCCTGAAAGATTCTTACTGGTTGTCCGTCAACTACGGGATGCAAAAAGCGGCCAAATTGTATGGCGTTGATTTAAAAGTGCTGGAAGCGAATGGCTATCGGCAACTGGCGACGCAACAACAGCAAATGACGCAGTGCCGGGAGTGGGGCGCCGACGCTATTCTGCTTGGCAGCAGTACCATTCGTTTCCCGGAACTGGAACGGTATGCCGGTAATGTGCCGGTTATTGAAGTGGCGAACGTGATACGCGACGCCAGCGTGGCAACTCACGTCGGTCTGCCGTGGTTTCAGATGGGTTATCTGCCGGGACGTTTCCTGGTGCAGTGGAGCAAAGGAAAAACGCTTAACGTTTTACTCTTCCCGGGGCCGGAGGAAGCTGGCGGCAGTCAGGAGATGGTGGCGGGTTTTCGTCAGGCAATTAAAGGCAGCGCCATCAACATTGTGGATATCGCCTGGGGCGATAACGACATTGAAGTGCAGCGAAACTTACTCCAGGAAATGCTGGAGCGTCATCCGGACGCCAATGTGGTCGCCGGGTCGGCGATAGCGGCGGAGGCGGCGATGGGCGAAGGGCGAAATTTGACGACTCCGCTCACGATCGTCTCATTTTATCTGACGCATCAGGTTTATCGCGGTTTAAAACGCGGCCATATCCTGATGGCGCTCAGCGATCAGATGGCCTGGCAGGGAGAATTAGCGATAACGCAGTCGATTAAGGTCTTACAGGGGCAACCGGTGCCTGAAAATATCAGCCCGCCGGTGCTTATTTTGACGCATAACAACGCCGACAGCGCGCGCGTTCGCCGTTCGCTATCGCCTCCGGGATTTCGGCCCGTCTATCTGTATCAATACACCTCCGAGGCTAAAAAGTAGCCTTCGCCATGCTGTGTGACCAGCAGTTCCGGCGTAATTTTATGGCGTAAGCGGCGAACCAGGACATCAATCGTGCGGAGATCCGGGGTCTCTACGCGGCGGGCGGAAAGCATTCGCAGCAGACGTTCGCGATGCAGCACTTTGCCTGGGTTGGTCACAAAGGCCAGCAGCAGCTCGTACTCTGCGCGCGTAAGCTTAATGGCTTCACCGTTGTGCTCCAGCGTGTGATTCATCACGTTCAGGCAGTAGCCGGAAAACATATAGCAGTTTTCACTGGCATTTTGCGGCGTGGGGCGGGCCAGATCGATACGCCACAAAAGATTTTTTACCCGCACTACCAGCTCGCGCAGTTCCAGCGGCTTGGTGACGTAGTCGTCCGCGCCCATCTCCAGCCCGACGATGCGGTCGATTTGGTCGCAACGCCCCGTCACCAGAATAATGCCCACCGTGGAGCGTTCGCGTAGCGCCCTGGTCAGCATCAACCCGTTTTCGTCGGGGAGGTTGATATCCAGCAGGATCAGCGAAACGTGCTCATGCTCCATGATGTCGCGCAGACCCGCGCCGCTGTCGGTCACCGAAACGCGATACCCCTCCTGCTCAAAATAGGCCTGTAATCTGGCCTGAGTAACAGGTTCATCCTCAACAATAACAATGTGATGTGACATCCTGCGCGCGGTCTCTTTCTGTTCATATCTGTTCATATATTGCCGTATCCCGTTCATCCTGACCAGTGACGCTGTTCATATTTGCGGAATAAGATCTGCGCATTAAACCATATAATTACAGGGGCTATTATGCGAAAACTCTGGAGAGCGCTACTCAGGCCAAGCGCCCGTTGGTCGATACTGGCGCTGGTCATTGTCGGGATTGTGATCGGCGTTGCGCTGATCGTGTTACCTCACGTCGGTATCAAACTGACCAGTACGACAGAGTTTTGCGTCAGCTGCCATAGTATGCAGCCGGTGTATCAGGAATATAAACAGTCCGTACATTTCCAGAACGCTTCCGGCGTGCGCGCGGAATGCCACGATTGCCATATCCCCCCTGATATTCCAGGCATGGTGAAACGTAAGCTGGAAGCCAGCAACGATCTTTACCAGACATTTATCGCCCACTCGATTGATACCCCGGAAAAATTTGAAGCCAAACGCGCCGAGCTTGCCGAGCGTGAATGGGCGCGCATGAAAGAGAATAACTCCGCGACCTGTCGTTCCTGCCATAACTACGATGCGATGGATCACGCGAAACAGAACCCGGAAGCGGCGCGGCAAATGAAAATCGCCGCGAAAGAAAATCAATCCTGCATCGACTGTCATAAAGGGATTGCCCACCAGCTACCGGATATGAGCAGCGGTTTCCGCAAACAGTTTGATGAACTGCGCGCCAGCGCCAGTACGCATAATGACGGCGATACGCTCTATTCGCTGGATATCAAGCCGATTTACGCCGCTAAAGGCGATAAAGAACCGGCAGGTTCGCTGTTACCTGCTTCTGAAGTGAAAGTCCTTAAACGGGACGGTGACTGGCTGCAAGTGCAAATCGAAGGCTGGACGGAGACGGACGGTCGCCAGCGCGTGCTGACGCAGCTGCCCGGTAAACGTATTTTTGTCGCCTCGATTCGCGGCGATGTGCAACAGCATGTGAAAACGCTGGAAGAGACCACTGTCGCGGCGACTAATACTCAGTGGAGCAAATTACAGGCAACTGCGTGGATGCAAAAAGGCGACATGGTAAATGACATTAAACCGATTTGGGCCTATGCCGACTCCCTCTATAACGGCACCTGTAATCAGTGTCACGGCGCGCCGGACAAAGCGCACTTTGACGCTAACGGCTGGATCGGCACGCTCAACGGCATGATCGGTTTCACCAGTCTGGATAAGCGTGAAGAACGTACCTTGTTGAAATATCTCCAGATGAATGCGTCTGATACCACCAACACGCCGCACAGCGATAAGGGAGAACACAATGAAAAATAAGGACTCGTTACACGTCTCTCGTCGACGTTTTCTGGCGCAGCTTGGCGGTTTGACGGTGGCAGGAATGCTGGGGCCGTCACTGCTGACGCCCCGTAGCGCCCGCGCAGCGGATGCCGTTGCGCCAGGCGCCGCGACGAAAGAGGGTATCCTTACCGGCTCTCACTGGGGGGCGATTCGCGCCACGGTGGTTGACGGTCGATTTGTGGCGGCAAAACCGTTTGAACAGGATAAATACCCGTCCAAAATGATCGCCGGTCTGCCCGATCACGTCCACAACGCGGCGCGTATTCGCTATCCGATGGTGCGCGTCGACTGGATGCGCAAAGGTCATCAAAGCGACACCTCGCAGCGCGGCGATAATCGTTTTGTGCGCGTCTCCTGGGATGAAGCGCTGGATCTGTTCTATCAGGAACTGGAGCGGGTGCAAAAAACCTACGGGCCGAGCGCGTTACTGACGGCGAGCGGCTGGCAATCTACCGGCATGTTCCATAACGCCTCCGGGATGCTGGCGCGCGCGATTGCGCTACATGGCAATAGCGTCAGCACGGGAGGGGACTATTCGACTGGCGCGGCGCAGGTGATTCTGCCGCGCGTGGTGGGTTCAATGGAAGTGTACGAGCAGCAAACGTCATGGCCTCTGGTTTTACAGAACAGTAAAACGATTGTGCTATGGGGTTCTGATATGGTGAAAAACCAGCAGGCAAACTGGTGGTGCCCGGATCACGATGTCTATCAGTACTATGAACAATTAAAAGAGAAGGTTGCCAGCGGTGCTATCTCGGTCATCAGCATCGACCCGGTCGTCACCTCCACGCACGATTATCTGGGGCGCGATAAGGTCAAACATATCGCCATTAACCCGCAGACGGATGTCCCGTTACAACTGGCGCTGGCGCATACCCTGTACAGCGAGAAACTGTACGATAAAAATTTCCTCGATAACTACTGCGTCGGTTTTGACCAGTTCCTCCCCTATTTGCTGGGCGAGAAAGATGGACAGCCCAAAGATGCCGCCTGGGCGGAAAAACTGTGCGGTATTGACGCCGACACCATCCGCGCGTTGGCGCGGCAGATGGCGGGCGACAGAACGCAAATCATCGCTGGCTGGTGCGTACAACGTATGCAGCATGGCGAACAGTGGTCATGGATGGTCGTCGTGCTGGCGGCAATGCTGGGACAGATTGGTTTACCGGGCGGCGGCTTTGGTTTTGGCTGGCACTATAACGGCGCCGGGACGCCTGGTCGTAAAGGGATCATTTTAAGCGGCTTTTCCGGTTCGACGACCGTTCCGCCAGTGCACGACAGCACGGATTACAAAGGCTACAGCAGCACCATTCCTATTGCGCGTTTTATGGATGCCATTCTTGAACCGGGCAAGATCATTAACTGGAACGGGAAATCGGTTAAATTACCGCCGCTGAAGATGTGCGTGTTCGCCGGGACCAACCCGTTCCACCGACACCAACAAATTAACCGCATAATTGAAGGCTGGCGCAAGCTGGAAACGGTCATCGCTATTGATAACCAGTGGACGTCGACCTGCCGCTTTGCGGATATCGTTTTGCCGGCTACCACCCAATTTGAGCGTAACGACCTCGATCAGTTCGGCAACCACTCTAACCGCGGCATTATCGCCATGAAACAGGTGGTGTCGCCGCAGTTTGAAGCGCGTAACGACTTTGATATTTTCCGCGATCTCTGCCGACGCTTTAACCGTGAAGCGGCATTCACGGAAGGTCTTGATGAAATGGGCTGGCTGAAACGCATCTGGCAGGAAGGGAGCCAGCAGGGAAAAGGTCGCGGTATCCACTTACCGACTTTCGAGGTGTTCTGGAATCAACAGGAGTACATCGAGTTTGATCATCCGCAGATGTTTGTGCGCCATCAGGCTTTCCGTGAAGATCCGGACCTGGAGCCGTTGGGCACGCCAAGCGGTTTGATCGAGATTTACTCCAAAACGATCGCCGACATGCAATACGACGATTGTCAGGGCCATCCCATGTGGTTCGAAAAAATCGAACGCTCGCATGGCGGGCCGGGATCGCAGCGCTGGCCGCTGCACTTACAATCCGTCCACCCTGATTTCCGTCTGCACTCCCAACTGTGCGAGTCGGAAACGCTGCGTCAGCAATATGCCGTTGGCGGCAAGGAGCCGGTCTTTATTAACCCACAGGATGCCAGCGCGCGCGGGATCCGCAACGGTGACATCGTGCGGGTATTCAATGCACGCGGGCAGGTACTGGCGGGGGCGGTAGTTTCCGATCGCTATGCGCCGGGCGTGGCGCGAATTCATGAAGGTGCCTGGTACGATCCTGATAAAGGCGGCGACATCAACGCGTTATGTAAGTACGGCAACCCTAACGTATTAACGCTGGATATCGGTACATCACAGCTCGCGCAGGCGACCAGCGCGCATACGACGCTGGTGGAAATTGAAAAATATACCGGCCCTATTGATAACGTCACGGCGTTTAACGGTCCGGTCGAGATGGTCGCGCAGTGTGAATATGTACCCGCATCGCAGGGGAATCCGCATGATTAAGCAGCCAGCGCTTGCTCAGGAACAGTACGCCTGCGTATATGCATGGCTGGCGTTACTCTTTTTCCGGGAAGTGGATGATGAAGGGTTAATACAATTACAGTCCGCGGAGATCGCGGACTGGCTGGCGCTGTTAAAGCGTCAGCCCGCGCTGGCGGCGTCGGTGGCGTTACTCGAACAAAAAATTGCCGCACTTAGCCTGCGCCAGGATGCGCAGCTGGAGCTGGCCGCAGATTTTTGCGGATTGTTCCTGATGACGGATAAAAAATCGGCGTTGCCCTACGCCTCGCAATACCCGCAGCAGGAACCCGGCATGATTAAACATTTATTGCTTGAAGCCGGGATGGAAGTCAACGACGATTTTAAAGAGCCGACCGACCACCTGGCGATTTATCTGGAATTACTCAGCCATTTGCATTTTTCATTGGGTGAATCGTTCCAACAACGGAGAATGAATAAATTACGCCAGAAAACATTGTCGTCATTACTGGAATGGCTTCCGGAATTTACAAATAATTGCCTTAAGCATGATCCCTATGGCTTTTATGCTGCGTTAAGTCAATTATTGTTGGCTATCGTTCGTTTTGATGACGGAAAAGAGGATTTATCCATTGTTGCTGCTGAATAAACCCTGTGACGGACATCGCAAAATAAATCTTACGATAGTCGGGGGTTATCATATCTATAGGTTTAGCCAATTGTAATTATTGATACCAATCAATATCCACTATGGGTTTGTATTTAGTATTGACGGGCCTCATGAGTAAAAAAATAAAATTTAATTAATCATGCCGCAATACCCCATAAGGATAGTGATATGAAAAAAATTACCCTCTATGCGACAACGGTTATCACCGTTGGGCTGTTATGTTATTTAGGCTTGTCCGGGTATGTATGGTATTACGACAAACAGCGCAGTAAAAAAAGCGATGTGCAGGCCTCGGTTGTGGGTGAAAATAATAAAATACTGGGTTATTTCAGGGAGAAAGGATGTGATTATTGTCATACGCCTTCCGCTGAATTGCCTTTTTATTCCTCTTTTCCGGTGGCAAAGCAGTTAATGGATTACGATATCCAGCTCGGTTACAAGTCGTTTAACCTGGAGGCGGTACGGGCCGCCCTGATTGCGGATACGCCGGTGCCGCAAAGCGAACTGAATAAAATTGAATGGGTTATGCAACATCAGACTATGCCGCCAACCCGCTATGTCGCGCTGCACTGGGCGGGGGGCGTCAGCGATAAAGAGCGTACTGACATCCTGAACTGGATAGCCGATCAGCGTGAGCGCAACTATGCCAGCGCCGATACCGACCCCGCGCACCGGAATGAACCCGTTCAGCCTATTCCGCGCAATATTCCCGTCGATGCGAAAAAAGTCGACTTAGGTTTCCGTCTTTATCATGATGAACGTTTATCCGGCGACAGCACAATATCCTGTGCGCATTGTCACGCGTTAAATGCGGGCGGTGTCGATGGCAGAAAAACCTCAATTGGCGTTGGCGGCGCGGTAGGACCAATAAATGCGCCGACGGTATTCAACTCCGTATTTAATATCGAACAATTTTGGGATGGTCGTGCTGCAACCCTGCAGGAGCAAGCAGGCGGACCGCCGTTAAATCCTATTGAAATGGCCTCTAAATCCTGGGATGAAATTATTAGCAAGCTTGATAAAGATCCTGTCCTGAAAAAAGATTTCCAGGCGGTTTATCCGCAAGGATTTACCGGGGAAAATATTACTGATGCGATCGCCGAATTCGAAAAAACGTTGATAACGCCGGATTCCGCCTTTGATAAATGGCTACGTGGAGATGAAAATGCGCTGACCGCGCAACAGAAACACGGTTATCAATTATTTAAAGAGAATAAATGTGCAACCTGTCACGGCGGTATCATTTTAGGCGGGCGCTCTTTTGAACCATTGGGATTAAAGCGAGACTTTAATTTTGGCGAAATTACCGCAGCGGATATTGGTCGTATGAACGTCACCAAAGAGGTTCGCGATAAATTACGGCAAAAAGTCCCGGGCTTACGCAACGTCGCGTTAACAGCGCCTTATTTCCATCGGGGCGACGTACCGACGCTGGATGGCGCGGTAAAACTGATGCTGCGTTACCAGGTTGGCACCGATCTGCCGCAAAACGATATTGACGATATCGTCGCCTTCCTGGAAAGCCTGACCGGTGTTTATACGCCACATCAACCTGAATATGCGCAATGACAATGATGCTTGAAGCCAGAGATCTGTACTGCGAG